>Ga0265297_10000372_pt1 | contig 141204 bp, 249 predicted proteins | sample Munlanlwell13791_FD_192502 | JGI IMG/M metagenome (GOLD analysis project Ga0265297, IMG submission 192502) | Leachate microbial communities from a municipal landfill in Southern Ontario, Canada - Leachate well 137-91 | ecosystem: Engineered > Solid waste > Landfill > Unclassified | place... | reverse complement strand
TTCTCCACGTGGTCATACATGGCAAAAGACGCCAACCGGCACAGTCTGTAAAAATTGTGGGAAGAAACAATGAGTCAAGTAACAAATTCATCAATCTTAAAGGGATTTCCAAATCCATCGCCATTTCATGTCCATACTATAACTACCAATGAATTTACGTTTCTTGGATACCCGAGTCAGCCAGATATGGCGAAGTTGACTATAAAAATGACGCCAAGAGAAGTTGTTCCAGAGTTAAAATCTGTAAAGTTATATCTGCTTCAATATCGAAGTTTACACATTTCCTATGAAGGAGTTGTACAGGCAATTTATAGAGATTTCGTAAAAGTATATGACCCATGTTTCCTTTATATAAAGTTAGAAACCCAACCACGTGGTGGAATAAGTTCAGTAGTGGAATTATGATTTGAATGACACACATATTCTTCATTGCATCGTCGGGAAGTATCTATCGTCGGGCGCTTCCTCTTATCGACCAAAAAAGCAAAGAAGGTGAAGTATTGGTGGTTACATCAAACAAAAATACTTATAAATTTTTTACTAACTATACTCCATTCTATACCATTAAAACAGAAGTTAATCCTAATTTAACAAATAAATTTGATGATACATTTTCAATCTTTTATAATCTCATCATGAGTAAAAGAGAATATAGCAAACTCTTTAAAGGGATAAAGAACTGTAGTATCTATTTCTTCAACACCGGGAGCACTGTTGTAACATTTAGTTATATTCAAAAATTAGCAAAAAACAATAAAATATTCTTTTATTCATCTGAACCAAACAAACTCGAAAAGCAAATAAAGCCAACGCTTATGAAGGACAAATATACATCTTTTTCATCTTTCTTACTAAAAATAGTAATGGGCATAGATATCAAATTTAGAAAAGATTGCAATCTTGTCCGACCTTGTATTTACAAAGAGTTCTTCAAAAAGAATAACATTACTGAAGTATACGAAGAGTTCGACCCAAACATCTATAAAAAATATATGAAGAAAGTTGATTTGAAAAATAAGAAGGTTTTAGTCCTTTGGTCTGACCTTGTGGGCGAAGGGCGTATAGATGAAAAAACGTTTACAGAGCAATCAGATAAACTCATTCGCATTCTCAGAGAATATTATCCAAATAAATATATCATCAAGGCTCACCCAAATATGAAAAAACTCTACGGTGCAATGGTTTGTGCACCACAGCTGGATTCGTATGTTCCTTCGCAATTCTTTATGTATCATCCATGGAAGATAGTCATCGCGGATTGTTCAGCCGCCCTTGTCTTCCCGGAAGAGCAAAACCTTACAAATACTAAACTCATTGAGTTGGTTGATATCTTAGCGTTTAAAGATGATGCTACAAGGAAAGAGTTAAAAGACTTCCTCATCAAATGGAATCCACATCTCTTGTTTCCAAAATCATTCAATGAATTGGAGGAAATGATAAAATGATACATCCTGGTTTATTATTCATTGGAGGACTTCTTTCTTGGAGTCTTTGTTTAGTTTTTAGCAAAGTAGCGAATAAGTATGGAGACATAGAAAGTGGTATTGTTTTAGTAGATGGGGAGGTTAAGACAGAGTATAGGATGACTGCTTTTGCTGACTTAGCTGTTGTTACATTTTTTATGGGATTTGGTTTTATGTTTGCCAGTATTTTTGTATCGTTTGGGGTGTTAAAATGAAGAAATGGATTGCGTACTTGGCTTGTATTTGGGGCATGGGATTATCAATACGATTTATGCTCAGTTATTTCCAAAACGTTACTTATAAGATAAATACTTTGGATTTATTCTTTGATTGGGGAATATTGTTTGTTTCTTCTACTATAGTTTTAATTTTAACCATCAGAGAATCGTTTAAAGAATGGAGGGCGAAAGAGAATGTCGGAAAAGTATCATGATTACGTTTTCAAAAAAGGTAAATTCATGGGCAAGTTCGAAGAGATGTATCAAAATGAGAAACTCATGGGATATTGTAGTTGGTTCCAGAATGACCTTCGCGACTATGGGTATTTGATGTCATTGGCGATTTTGCATAAATACAACTTTGACCGGATATTAGATATTGGTTGTGGTGAAGGATTGTTTACTTCACTCCTTAAAAAATGTAATAATGAAGTTATTGGCATAGATGCATCAAAGACAGCAACCAACACAGCAAGAGGCTGTTATAAAGATATTGAGTTTCAAACATTTTCAATAACTGGAGAAAATTTCCATGAAGTGTTTTGTGTTTACAAAGTAGATTTTGACTTGATTTTATTTAAAGAAGTGCTATCATATATGAAGGATTGGAAGGACATTTTAAGACAAGCACAATATCATACTGAATATGTATTCATTTCTCTCGACCTTCCAGACCATCCAGTTGGATTTGTTAAATCGTTTGGAGAATTGATGAGAGAGTTTAGAAAACACTATGACGTAATCGTTAAAGTAAAAATAGAAACAAAAGGAAATCAAATGTTAATTTTAGGGAGTGTGAAAAATGCAAAGATTTAAAAATTGGAGAAAGCCAGAATTTGATGAGCATGGGTGGGCGTATACTACAGGTCAGAGTATATATGATGTAATCAGTTTTAATTGGTTATGTTTTCACTCCAGCAATTTAAAAATAGGAAAAAATAGTGATGTGGGCGCCTTTACTCTCATTCAGGCAAAACATGGAGTAGAGATTGGCGAAAATTGTGAAATCGGTCCACATTGTTATATTTGTTCGTGGTCGACGATAGACGATAAAAAAGGAAAAGTTGTTCTCGAGAAGGGCGCTAAAGTTGGTGCTCATTCAACCATCATGCCGGGTGTTACGATAGGAAAAAATACCATTGTTGGCGCGCACAGCTTTGTTAACGAATCAATCCCAGCGAATTGTGTTGCCTTTGGAACGCCTTGTAAAATTCATTCTTACAAGATGACCAAAAAAGAAGCAGAGAGCATAGCGAAAAACGTTTAGAAGAGATACTTATGCGAAAAGAAGTCTTTACAGAATACAAAGAAAGATTGGGCGATGTTACCGATTCTCTTAATCTAAAAGAAGCAATAACTTCAGATAGGAAGGGCGCCAAAAAGTTCCGAGACTACTTTGTGTTCTTGCGAATGGCGTGGACAGAATCACTTTCTTATTTTGCCATAATTCAAGCAATGATTATCTACACCGCGTTGGTTCCAAATTCCATCCAAAATATTAATGATGTGTTAAACTTTGTGGGATTGCCATCGTTGCCGGTTGGATTTACTTCTGCTATTACTATCCTTGTTATATGTGCTATTTTTTTATTTGGAATAGTTGCTTACAGGTTTTTCGGTCTTGCAAGAAGCGCCAATGAGATATCATGTCGATATTCACCCGGTCAATTGCTTCTTTTTAAGGAGTTACAAGACATCAAAGAACAAATAGAGGAGTTGAAGAAAAAATGAGTATTTCATTCTTTAAAATCCAACATTCAAAAGAAGATGTTGAAGCAGTTTCAAAAGTAATTGAAAGAGGTTCTTACTGGGCGTGTGGTCCGGAGATAGAGCAGTTTGAAACTGAGTTGGCAAAATATATTGGAGTAGAACATGCGATTACCTTTAACTCGGGGACATCAGCCCTCCACGTAATGCTTATGGCATACAACATCAAAGCCGGCGATGAAGTCATTGTTCCTTCGTTTACATTTATCGCGACTGCAAACGCTGTTAAGGCTGTTGGTGCAACGCCAGTATTTGCGGACATAGATACAACTTCTTATGGTCTTAACTTCGATTCTGTCTATGAAAAGATTACTCCTAAAACAAAGGCAATAATGCCCATCCATTACGCTGGTGGGATATGTTGGGATACTGATGTTCTTAAAGAGTTGTGCGAAGAGAAAGATATTTTGTTATTTGAGGACGCCGCACAATCGTTTGGTGCATTCTTAAAAAATAAAAAGGCTGGTTCGTTTGGAGAAGCCGCAATCTTTAGCTTTTGTCAAGATAAAACACTTCCGCTTGGTGAAGGCGGAGTAGTATTGACAAATAAAAAAGCAATAAGTGATAAACTCAAACTCATTCGGTCGCATGGTCGTCAGGAAACAGGACAAAACTATTTTTCTTCAACAGATACCTTTGATTATGTTACTCTTGGTTATAACTGGCGAATGCCAACTATTCTCGCGGCTCTCGGACTTTCGAAGCTTAAAACCATAGATGAGACAATCAAACTCCGCCAAGAAAGAGCGCAATGGTATCATGAGCAAATTATGAAAATGGGTTTAAACAAAAGAATCAAATGTCCTTATATTGATACCATTAGATATAGTCACGTATGTCAGAAGTATACTATTCAGGTAGAAGAGAGGGATGGATTACAACGCTATTTAGCATCAAAGGGAATTCAAACTCGCGCTTATTTTGGTTTGCCGGTTCATCTCACTCAATATTACAAAAGTCTTGGACATAAAGAGGGTGAGCTACTAACAACCGAAAGACTATCTAAAAGAGTTTTGAGTCTTCCTATTTATCCTGACCTTAAGAAAAATGAAGTTAAAGAAGTAGTTGATACCATCAGAGGGTTTTATATATGAATGTAAAGAAATTTTGTTTGTCTAAAACTAAAAACTTAAAAGAGGCAATGAGAATCATAGACGTGGGTGGTTATGGAATTGCTTTAGTTGTTGATGGAAACAAACATCTTCTTGGTGTGGTTACAGATAGTGATATTCGTCGGGCATTGCTTCAAGGAATTAGTTTAGAAACTCCAGTTAAAGAAGTGATGAACACTAATCCAGTTACTATAGAAAAAGAAAACACCAAAGAGGATATTTTACCAATATCTATTCAAGACAAACTCTATCCTTATGGTTCAATGGTCATTCCGGTTGTTAATAAAAATAAAGTAGTTGAAAGCTTGGTAGTTGCAACAAAGAAAGGGATAGTATCAAAGGCGTTTAATTATGAAAAAAATAAACCGGTTAGAAGAGTTCTTGTTGTCGGTGGCGCCGGCTACGTTGGTTCGCTCCTTTGTGAGAAACTTTTAAGGAAGGGATACAAGGTTCGTATCCTTGATAACCTAATGTATGGAGCTGATGGAATAAAACCCATATTTTATCATTCCAATTTAGAATTTGTATATGGCGATGTTCGGGATATGGAGAAAGTAATGGATAGCATCAAAGGAGTAGACGCGGTAATCCATTTAGCCGCTATAGTTGGTGACCCAGCGTCGGCGTTAAATCCAAAAGAAACCATTGAAAGTAATTACTTCGCAACCAAAATGCTGGCTGAAATGTGTAAGTATAGTCAGATTAACCGATTTATCTTTGCTTCAACCTGTAGCGTTTATGGCGCCGCAGTAGAAGGAAAAATGCTTACAGAAGAATCTTCATTAAATCCGGTTTCGCTTTATGCTGAAATGAAACTCAAGTCGGAACAAGGCATTTTAGAGTTGGAAGATGAGAACTTTTCGCCAACAATTCTTCGAAAGGCAACCCTTTATGGTAAGTCGTACAGAATGCGGTTTGACCTTGTTGTTAATATTTTAACCATTAAAGCCTTAAAAGAAAATAAGTTTGAGATTTTTGGCGGGAATCAGTATAGGGCGCTTTGCCATGTTTCGGATGTAGTAGATGCTTATGTTAAATGTCTTGAAGCGCCAATTGAGAAAGTAAAGGGACAAGTCTTTAATATTGTAACAGAGAATATGGAGATAGTTAAAATAGGTGAGATAGTTCACAAATTAATTCCCAACTCAAAAATGGTTGTAGTTAAAGATGCAAAAGATATAAGGAATTATTGTGTTGATGGTTCAAAGATTAAAAAAGTTTTATTGTTCAATGGTGGCAAGTCCATTAAAGATGGCATAGAAGAAATCAAGGCGGCAGTTAAGAAAGGTTTATATGCCGACCATAAAGACCCAAAGTATTCCAATGTTGATTTTCTAAGGTGTAAGAATGAAAATAAGGTCATGTACGAAATGTAGAAAACACTTTGAAAGAAAGGACTTAAAGCAGTTGGAAACTGCAAGACTTTGTCCAAGTTGTTATGAAGAATATCAAAAGTTACATTTTACCGGTGTTGGACTTATACATCCTCATGTTAGGAATTGGAAGGAAGCAGATAAATGAAGAAAAGTAGAAACTGTAAAATTTGTGATAAGGCTTGCTATGGAAAGTTTTGTTTGGAACATTCTAACAATTCACCCATTGGAAAATATGCAAAAGTTAATAGGTGGAGAAATAGAAGGAAGTTGAATGTCTGATACTAAAGTGTTCATTCATGTGGGAATGCATAAGACTGGAACTACGTTCCTCCAAGAAGAGGTTTTTCCAAACATTTCGGGAATAAACTATCAAAGGAAGATTGACTTGACTACGAAGGTGGAACCGGGAAAAATAAACCTGTTTTCAGATGAAAACCTCGATGGTGGTTCATATAGGTTATTTGCTAATCCCAAAGACCGCTATACAATTGCTTACAACCTACGTCAAATGTTTCCGACTGCGAAGATAATAATATGTATTAGGGACAAAGACGAATGGATACAATCGGCTTACAAACAATATACGCTTTCCTATTTTGGATATACCTTTTTAGAATACTTTAGAAGAATGAATAAAGAAACATTGGACTTCACCACTTACGCCGTCTATCTTCAAAACCTATTTGGTCGGGATAACGTATTGGTTTTAAATTATCAAGACCTCAAAAATGACCCCCATGCTTTCGTTGAACTCATTTGTGACTTTATAGGAGTGGAAGTTCCTATGTATGAAGTAAAAACTACATACCCAAGTTTAGATGATGGTCAGGTTGCTATTATAGTTTTGTTTGATAAGATTTTTAAATCAAAACTTTTACATTTGATGTTATCGTTGGCTGTTAGATTAGTTAGAAATGACCCATCAATACAAAAGTGGAGGAACAAAAAACTATGATAGATATCAATTTTTACCAGCGCATTCATAAGTTTAAAAAGCAATTTGAAAATGGAGATATCAATGCGAATTACTTTTGTGATATGTTAAATAAGTATAGAAGCAAAACTCCAGTTGTCTTTAACATAGAAACAACTAACGATTGTAATATGCGCTGTAAAATGTGTCCGCGGACAACCCAAATGGTTCGACCGATTGGAACCATGTCAATGTTAACTTTTCAAAAAATAGTTGACCAAATAAAACCATGGACATCAAAGGAATGGAATGAGTGGATTGCGTTTGTAAAGCGTTCTTATAAGGTTATGCCAAATGAGATGAACGAAAATCACTTCTTTTTTTACATTGTTCCTAAAGTCGTTACTCTTCATGGGTTTGGTGAACCACTGCGGGATAGATTTATTGTCAAAAGAATTGCGTTGCTTGATGAAAGAAACATTCCTTCTTACTTTAGTTCCAACCCATACAACATAACTTTGAAAAGAGGCAGAAACTTAATGAAAGCGGGTTTGGATTATTTTAAGTTGTCTGCTGAGAATATAAAATTATTTGAAAAATCTGAAGATATCATAAAACATTTAATTTTAGAAAGAGACATCAATAGTTATGAGACAACTTTTATTTTTGACGTTGTTGGGAGTAATAAAGATTATAAAGCACTACAGAAAATGTTTGATGGATATAATGTTTACATTTATTGTAAAAGCAAAGATAATCAATGGTATAACAAAGCCAAAACAACCCAACAATCCATTCATTGGAGCGAGCCATGTCAGTTTCCATGGTCATCGCTGAGTATTATGTGGGAGGGCGCCATTGTCCCTTGTTCTCAAGACTTTAATTGTGAGATGGTTTTGGGAAATGTTAAGAGTCAAAGTCTGCAAGAAGTTTGGAATGGAATAAATTATCTTGTTTTTAGGAGAAACCATTACATAAAGACAATAAAAAATAAATGTATTACCAGTTGTGATATGAAAGTTATAGGAGATTATAAATGTTAAAACAAGTTGTTTCAAAAGTCTATGAGAGACTCCGGTTGTTGTATGGAGTAACTTACAATACAGAATATGCTTTGTCTGATGAACTTTTAAAGCAACTCTATAATGTCCACCAAGGCGAAAGATGTTTTGTTATTGGAACCGGTCCCTCGCTCAACAAAACCAACTTTGCTCGCATCAAAGACGAAGTTCTTTTTGGCACCAATAAACTCTACCTTGATACAAAACGTTTTGGGATTGCTCCGCAGTATTGGTGTGTTGCCGACCCAGATTTGTTTTGGACTATACACCCAGAAGTTCTTAAATTGGAAACTTGTTTATTTTTGACAGATGGCGCGGCGCAGAGATTCTTACAGAATAAGAGTGCCTTTATGAGTTATCATGACGATTACTTTGAACCGATTGTTACTCGACCACTAAGTGATATGAAGACATCAATGGAATTTAGCGAAAATGCTCTTGATGGCATCAATGGAGGGATGGTAACCCTTTCTTGTCTCCAATTGGCTTTCTTCATGGGATTTAAAGAAGTATATCTTGTTGGCTGTGATTGCACATCGAAGGGAAGTCACTCTTATGAAACATCAAATGTTCAGGGAAATGACGATTGGGATATTCTTTTTAAGACTTATGAAGTTTGCAAAAAAGTCTATGAGGAAAATGGACGTAAAATATATAATGCTACAGTCGGTGGGAAATTGGAAGTATTTGAAAGAGTGAAGTTGGAGGATTTGAAGTTAAATGATAAAATTATATATATTGGTCAAAGCGAATACGACTCTTGGCATCCATCAGGAAGGAGTTAAAAATGTGTAACCATGAGTTAAAGAAGATATCAGACCCACAAGTAGTTGGGTTAAAGAGCATCTTTTCACAAACAGTATATCGAATTTATCCGATATTCCAATGTGTTAAATGTTTCAAAGTTTTTACTTTTGGAAAAGGTGAAAGTTGTTTAGTTGAAATTCCTTTATTTGAGATATCAAAAGAAGGAAAAGACCAATTCAGTAAAATGTATAAAGAGTTTTATGAGGAATTGAAATGAGTGATATTTTTCCTGGACCATGGTGGGTTGGATATAGGGATGTTTCTATTTCAAAAAAAGATATAGAGTGGTTGAAAAGGAAAATAAAGATAGATGAGAAAAAGTTGGAGGATATAGTATGAAAAAATGGTATAAAATGGAGTTAGCATCTTTACTATTCGGTTTGGCGTATTGTGTTGTTTCAGCTATAGTTGCATACTACTTTGGAGATAGTATATATGGTCGTTTTCCATTGGCTTTCGCCATACCGGTGTTGATTGCTTGTTTTATGAATGCTATTTCATTTTACTTAGATGGAATTGAAAACAGTGAAAAACCAATTTTACAGGGGAGGTGTTGATGAGAGATATCATATTACTTGGGATGGCTCGCGAAGAGAGTACAAGACATCCAAATAAAATGCTTCGTCCGTTTGGTGATACAACACTCTTTGATATTCATTTGGATTTGCTCCATCAAGTTGCAACTATGGAAAATAGTCCATTTACGAGAGTTATTCTTGCATTGAATAAAAAAGATAAAAGGTTGTGGGAAAGGGCGTTTTGGACTATTTATCATAGAAAATCACCTATAATCCTTGTAGAGCGTAATGATTGGTCGGTTCAGGGAGCAACCAAACCATCTGAGTTGTTTCATTATTTGTCCGATTACGAAGAACCATATGTTATGCGGGTCAACGCTTGCTTTCCGCTCCTAAAAGCAGATACGCTCATCAAAGGTGCCGAGTTCTTTAAGAGTCATCCAAAGATTAAGTCGATGACTTGCGTGAAGGAACGAAAGAATTGGTTCTGGAATCCCAGCGATGGGAAACCACTGACGCTTGGCGACACAACCCATACGACAATGCAACAGAGTCGAGCGATTTATGAGAGTGTTCATTGCTTTCACATCCTCAACAGACAAAGCATTCTCAATGACGTGTTGTGGAATCTCAATCGCAATGACCCATATCTTTACGTCTTGCCGGAGAGTATTGAGTTTATAGATATAGATACGGAAACGGAGTTTCAGATTGCTGAGTCGGTGTGGAATGAGCTTCATAAGATATAGGGATGCTTTATTATCAACCATGTATGTTGTAGTCTATCAAATGTTGAAGTATTTTAAGAAAGTATTGATAAAGATAATGGATGGTTAAAAATGAAAGAGGAAGTATTTATGTTTTGGACAAAAGACAGCCATATAATCTTTTATCCAGGAACTGATAAGGAATGGGTTTATTAATGAAATACTTATTCATTGGTCTCGGCTCGATTGGAATGCGTCATCTAAAGAATTTGCGTTTATTGACAGGTGAACCAATTTACGCTCTTCGAACCAAAATAGACCCAGATATCGATAGACGATACAAAATAACATCAACCACCAGTCTTAAAGAAGCGGTAGCTCTGAAGCCAGATGTCGTCTTCGTCACTAATCCAACCAGCAAACATATGGAGTATGCTCGATTGTTTAGTAATTGTCATCTCTTTATCGAAAAACCAATTTCAACAAATTCAACCCACGTCGCTCGATTACTTGCTATAATGGAGTCAAACAATAAGATTTGCTTTGTGGGATTTAATTATAGATTTTATTTAGATTTAAGCAACATATATAGTATGATGTCTTGGGAAGGTCATGAACCACACAATTTTGGTTTAGGGAAATCCCTGTTTGCGCAAGTCAACTTTGGCAAGTGGCTTCCGGATTGGCATCCTGGTGAAGACTATAAAGAAAGTTGTAACGCCAGAAAGGAATTGGGTGGTGGGGCAGTTTTAAGTTTGTCACATCCAATCGATTATGTTTGTTGGTTGTTTGGAAGCGTGAGGTCGGTATATGCACATACCGATAAAGTAAGTTCGCTCGATATAGATGTTGAAGATATTGCTTCGATAGTTCTTGAAATGAGAAATAAAACGATTGTTGAGATTCATTTAGATTATTTACATCCCGAGTTTGTTCATAATATAAATATTGTTTATGAAAAGAAAGTTATGAGTAGAGATTTAAATGATGCCAAAAAAAGAGATGAATCATTTGTAAAGGAACTCCAACACTTTCTCAAATGTGTTAAAGGAGAAGAACAACCAATAATATCAAACAAAGATATCATATGTGTTATGCGAATTATTGATGCTATCAAGGAGTCTTCAAGGACTGGGCGAAAGGTTTACTTATGAAAAAAATAGTCTTTCTCACTGGAACCCGAGCTGACTTTGGTCATATGAAAGGACTCATTTCCAAACTCGAGTCTTCTCAGGAGTTTGAGCCTTACATCTTCGTGACAGGAATGCATATGCTCTCGAAGTATGGTTCGACATTTCGTGAAGTCATCAAACAAGGATATCAAAACGTTCACCCATATATGAATCAGTCAACTAACAATGACCAAGACGTCATTCTTTCAAATACCATACTCGGGCTTAGTCATTATGTTAAAGAAGTGAAGCCGGATATGATTGTTGTCCATGGCGACCGCGTGGAGGCACTTGCTGGTGCGATAGTTGGTTCCTTTAACAACATCCTTACAGCGCATATCTCCGGTGGTGAGTTGTCTGGGACGATAGACGAATTTATGCGCCACGCGATTACTAAAATGAGTCATGTTCACTTTGTGGCTAACGAAAGGGCAAAGCAGAGAGTAATGAGAATGGGCGAAAAGAAAGAATCAATATTTGTTATTGGTTCGCCAGAAATAGACTTGATGTTATCAAAGGATTTACCATCTTTAGAGGAAGTTAAGAAGTATTATGAAATTCCCTTTAACGAATACTCCATTTTTCTCTATCATCCTGTAACAACTGAATTGGCGAGTTTAGAAGAAGATATGATGCACATAGTTGATGCTTTAGATGAGTCTGATTTGAATTACGTTGTCATATATCCTAACAATGACCCGGGTTCTGATATAATCTTAAATGAACTTTTAGTTTTACAGAAATACCCAAAATTTAGGGTTATACCATCAATGAAGTTTGAATATTTTTTGACGCTGTTAAAGTATAGCCAATTCATCATCGGTAACTCCAGTAGCGGCATTCGTGAAGCGCCTGTCTATGGCGTCCCGACTATTGATATTGGTTCAAGACAAATGAATAGGAGTAAGGCGGAATCAATTATAAATAGTTATCCAATTGAAAAAGAAATTCTACTTGCCATAAAGATAGCTAAACAAAATAAGTATAAATCATCATTTGAATTCGGTAAGGGAAATAGTATAGAGTTGTTTTATGATATCATAAGGGATAAAACGTTGTGGGAAACTCCAATACAAAAACAATTTGTGGATTAATATGAAAGCATACACTATTTGGTTTACAGGATTGCATGGGTCAGGAAAGACTACCATCGCTACTGAATTAGTTAAGGAATTAAAAAGAAGAGATATCAATTTCGTGTTTCTTGACGATGATTATATTAGAAATATTCTTTCGCCTGATTTGGGCAATAGTAAATATGAAAATTATCGTCATACAATTCGCCTTGCCAATGTGTGTTATCTCATAACGTATAATGGAGTATTAACGATAGTTTGCACAGTCTCGCCGGCGCGGAAGTTGAGGACATACGCCCGCAGAATGATAAAATATTTTGTTGAAATTCAGGTAAGAACTAATTCCGAATTATGCGCGAGAAGGACGACTGATAAAGGAGTGATTAAAGATTCTTTTTATGAAAAGGGAGAAAACCCGGAGATAGTAATCCCAGATGGAGAAGAAACAGAAGTTAGTGTTAAAAGAATTATAGAATATTTGGAACAGGAGAAGATAATATGAAGCACTTAATCATTGGGGCGGGAATAGTTGGAAAAGCAACCGGGATTTGGTTGGAAACAAACAAACATGACGTCACTTATTTTGATACAGACGAACATCAACTGAGTCGGTGGGCAGAAAGTGGAAGAAAAGTTTGTTTTGATTTTAAGCCGGAAGACTACGATGTTTGTTGGATATGTACACCAGAGACAGCTGTAGAACTAATACTTAAGTATCTTCCGAGAGATACATTTGTGGTTGTTAGGAGTTCAACAATTCCTGGAACACTACAAATGTTGCAAGACAAATATAACATAAAAAATTTGGTGCATAATCCCGAGTTTTTAAGGGAGAAGACTGCGTGGGAAGATATGTTCAATCCAGAGAGAATAGTTATTGGCGGAGAAAGTTTTGCCGCGGGTTGTATTGAGAGAATATATTCGTCATGCACTTGTCCAAAGTTTGTAGTGAGTTTGACTGAATCTGAATTGATAAAACAAATAGCAAATTCATATTTGGCAACCCAGATATCTTTTTGGAATGAGATTAAAACCATTTGTGACAACTTTGGAGTAAACTCCCAAGAAGTGGCAAACATAGTTGCTTTGGATAAAAGAGTAAGCAAATATGGAACCATGATGATAGGAAAGCCGTTTCAAGGTAAGTGTTTGCCAAAAGATTTGAACAATTTGCTTAAAGTGATGCAAGAAAGAGGAATTGAGTCAATTGTTTTAGATGCCATAAAGAAATCAAATGAGAAAAGGAAGTAATATGGAAGATTTAGTATCTATTGTCATTCCAACTCTTCGTAGCAGAAAAGAACTACTGGAAAGGGCAATCAAATCAGTTATGAACCAAACTTATCAACATATAGAAATTATACCCATTGAGGGTGGCAGAAATGCTTCGGACGCCAGAAACATTGGGATTAAAAGGGCAAGAGGTAAATATATTGCCTTTTTGGATGACGATGATGAGTGGTTGCCAACTAAAATAGAACAACAACTTAAAGAGTTTGAAGAAGATACTAAATTAGTAATATGTTGGATAGATGATAGGAGATTTGGAGAGCGTTACATAGTTAGATATAAAAATAAACTTTCGGTTCGAGATGTTTTGAGAAAATTTAACTTGGCGTCTACTTCAGCGTATATGTTCAGGGCTGACTTCTTAAAAAAGGAGTTGTTTGATGTAGCGTTTGTGTCTGCACAAGAATATGAATTGGCAATCCGGGCGATATTGTCAGCGCCGGTAAAGTGTGTTCAAAGTATATTAGTTATTCAAAACAAAAGCTCAAATCAAATAACTCGGAATTGGAAAAAGAAAAAACAGGGCTTGAAACAACTATTAATTAAACATAAAAATTTATATAGTGGAAACCTATATGGAAATTATTGGGTATATAGACTAAAATTTTTTGGTCTTCAATGCCTTTATTCATTAGCGTATGTGGTTGGAGATAGAATTTACAAAATCATAATCCCTTTAAAGAGAGGTTTCTAATGGCGCAAACTATACTGGCGGAGAAATATCGTCCTCAGAAATTAGATGAAGTTCTTGGACAGGAACAGGTGACATTCTACTTAAAAAGATTTGTTCAAACCGGCGAAATCCCACATATGATGTTCACTGGTCCTCCAGGTACTGGGAAGACAGCGGCGGCGGTGGCGCTTGTTAAGGAGTTATTTGGAGAAGATTGGCGAAAATGTTTTAAAGAAATCAATGCAAGTGATGAAAGAGGGATAAAAGTAGTACAGGGGAAAATTAAAGATATTGCTTTTAGCGCTTCTTTTAAAAGAGAGTATAAAGTTATCTTCCTCGATGAAGCCGACCATCTTACAGCAGATGCTCAAGCCGCCCTTCGTAGAACTATTGAAACAGCTTCTGGAACTTGTAGATTCATATTTAGTTGTAATTATCCAAACAAAATAATTCCGCCCATTGCAGATAGATTGGTTGAGTTTAGATTTAGACCACTTAAGTTTGACGACATCCAATTTTTGCTTAAAAAGGTTGTTGAAGATGAAAAGTTAGATGTCTTGCCGGAAGCAATTTCAGCGCTCGCGTCACTTTCGTTTGGGTCAATGAGAAGGGCGTTAAAGATTTTGACGCTTATTAAAATGGCTAATCTCGAGAAAGTTGATTCCGATAAAATTTATGAGTTGACGAATTGGGTAAATCAAGAGTTTATTGAAAAGTTAGTTAATGCTACTATCAAAGGCAGTATGGAAATGATAACCAGAAGACTCAATGATTTGCTTCATGACAAGGTTTATGACCCAAAAGATATTTTAGAAATGATGTTTATGGTTATAAAAGAGGCGAGTTATATTCCTTTGGATGCTAAGTTGCAAGCGCTGAAGGAGATAGGAACATTTGAATATAGATTGGCGGTGGGATGTAACGCGGAGTTACAATTGAAGACGTTGATGGTATATTTAGTATTGATATTTAAGAAATATATAAAGGCAGAAGAGGTAAAAGAAAATGAATAAGCGTTTGTTTATCACAGGAATTAGTGGATTTATAGGGTATGAGATAGCGCAAAGGGCTGTAAAAGAAGGATATGAAGTTGCTGGACTAATAAGACAGCACCCACAACATAATGATGCAGTTAAAAACTTAAAAGGAAAAGTTAGATTATATGAAGGTAGTCTTCACGATTATGCCCGACTTGTTAACATAGTTGAAGACTTCATGCCTGACTATGTTGCCCACTTGGGTGCGGTAACACCTGTTTCGTACAGCTTTGACCATCCATGGGAAGTTATCCAAACTAATCTCATTGGCACAGTTAATTTAACAGAGGCTTTAAAGAAACATTGTCCGAATCTGAAGAAGTTTGTTTTTGCATCATCAATGGAAACGTATGGACATCAACCGGAGATGCAAAGAAAGTTGATACCATTTGATGAAGACACGCCACAGAAAGCAGCTTGTCCTTACGCGGTTGCTAAAATCGGGGCGGAGACTTATGTTAAATACTTAAATTATGCTTACGATTTTCCGGGAGTGGCTTTAAGGCAAACAAATACTTATGGGCGAAAGTTTGATTCTTATTTTGTTTGTGAAGCGTTTGTTACAGAAATGTTAAAGAATAAAGAAGTTGTAAACTTTGGAAATCCAGAACCAATTCGAAACTTCTTGTATATAGATGATTTAGTTAGTCTTTATATGACGTTATTTGCAACCGGCGAGGAAGTAAATGGAGAATCATTTACCATCGGTCCTCCAAATGGCGTTACGATAAAGGAACTTGCCAATATAATTGCTAAGAAGTTAAACTGGCAAGGAAAGATAAATTGGTATACAAGAGAAATCAGAGATGGTGAGATATATTATTTGAACTCGAACAATGAGAAAATAACCAAGATGACAGGCTGGAAACCCACCGTGACATTAGATGAAGGACTCAACATGACCATTGAATATTGGAAAAAGAAATTGGTTCTATGAAAAGAGTAGGGATTGTTGAGTATCATCATCATTGGGATTACTTCAAAGACTTACAAGCAATGTTTAACAGTAGTGAAGTTGTGGTTGTTCCTTTCATTAATAAAAGAAAGAAATCGGTAGCTAAGTTTATAGAAGATGTTGAACATAGAACAAAAAGTCTTGATTTACTGATTGTGAATAGCATACAGGACACAATGAAAGATATCATATTCTGGTTGCGATTTAAACCAAAGTGTAAGGCAATTCTTACTATTCACAATATAAACTCAATGCTCAACAAACCACAGGTAAATGTGTTTAAGCCATTGAGGAGTATTGATACTATCGCGAGTTATCTCTGTATGAGATTCATAGTGTTACCAAAGTTTTCTGCAATAATTGTATTGGGTCAGAGTGTGAAAGATTATATAGAGAAGAATGGTCTTTACGAAAAGACAATATTTGTTTTGCCATTTAAGAATCATGAAATGATGTACGAATCAAAAAATGCAACTTGTGTTGTTCCCGGTCGCATAGAAGAACATCGTCGGGATTACGATGCGTTGCTTGCTAATATAAAACCGGCGGATAAAATAGTTTTACTTGGTGAACCGATTGGGAAGTATGGGAATAGGATTATTGAAAAATGTAAGGAGATGAACAAGCAAGGATATCATATTACGTTTTTTAAGCGTCACGTCCCAGATAAAACTTATCACAATATCTTAAAAGATTGTTATGTTATAATATTTCCCCGAGTAGAAGAATCACATGGTTATGGAACAACGAAAGAATATTATGGAGAAACCAAGTTGGTTGGTGCTTTCTTTGATGCAGTAAAATATGGTAAGAAATTTATCGATGGTCCACCATGGAAAGAAGTTCCAATAAACTACGAAGATTATTCACTTGAGAAGTTGAGAAGTTATTGTAAAGATGAAATAGTAAATGGAAAGTGGTAAAAATGAAACAAAGATATGTAATCAAAGGTACAGGCAGAATCGGAGATAAAGTCCGGCTCTTTTTGGTATATGACGACCTTGTAAAGGAGAAAGATGAAAATGAGATGGGAATGATGGCGTCTCTTGGTATGCTTAAGAATTTAAATGTTATTCAAGAGGAAATGCAACAAAAGGCAATACTAATGTCACAACCCGATACCATAACAATTTCTTATGAAGAGTGGGAAAGATATAAATACAAAATAGATGATGTTATTTATGTTGAAGTAATATCTGACGAGAAGATGGAACAATGACGGCAATACTTTTTTGTCTTGAAGATTGCATCAAATGCACCTTTGTAAAAGAACAAATAAAAACAGAAGGAATCAAAGTCATTACTCTTGAAAAAGAAGGACCCGATGTTTGGGGGGCGGAGGAGTGTGAATTGGTACAAAAATATGATATTATTGAGGATTTAAAAAGAACCGCGCCCATTCTTGTATTAGAAGATGGAACAAAAATCATAGGACAACTAAGAATCATGAGGTGGTTGCAAAATGCTTGATTGGATAGTTTATGGATTTAACGTTGGTAATATAATCTTTAATACTATGTTGGCGATGGCAATTACGCTTGTTGCTGGAAAACTCCACGAAGTTGTTCACTATGTGGTTGCCAAAAGATTGGGATATAAGATTATTTCTTTTAAACTTTTGAAAAATGAAACGGATGTTGATATCAAAGAAGATGACCCGAATTTTAAGAAGATTGCTCGTGCACCATATTACGTTATGATGCCTATTGGCGCTATCTTGTTGTGTTTGGGAATAGCTATATATCCAAGTGAAATATTCTTGGGAGTGTCTGTTGCTGGTGTGGCGATTTTGTTCTTACATGGATTGTCCTTTAAGTTTGAGGGAAAAGATGAAAAGAGAGGAGAAGTGTTACTTGTGCAAAAAGAAGAAAGCGATTCTGTGGTTAGTGAAAAACGAGATTGATGCAAGAGTTTGTTTTGAGTGTTATAAAAAGAATGTAGAGGAATGTGCATGACATTTAAAACTTTACCATCAAAGTTAGCAAGGAAGCGGGTGGTCATGGAAAATAGAGGGAAGAAATGTTTTCTCTGTGACTATAACGCCAGAATAAAAGGGTTATGTATGAATTGTTATAATAGATTATTTTACCAGAGGAATGGTCGTGCGAGCAGTAAGTCAAAGTCAGATTAATTTGTATCGTTCATGTCCTTATGCTTACTTCTTACAATATCATCTTAAGAAGCAACCCATAATGTATGACCCATCAATAATGGAAGTTGGTAGGCGAGTGCATGATGCGATAGATGCTTACTATAAAGGTTGTTATAGTAATGAGACAGGTGAAGAAAATATTTTAGCGGAAACGTATGGGATATTGAGGAGTGAGTGGGATACTACACTCCCAGCAAACTACTTGAAGAAAGCCCATACGTGCATCGTAAACTTCGCTAAATGGGAAGCAAATAACATTGGTCATTTGGCAACTAAGCCAATTACAGAAATTAAAATATATTCTGGTGACCTGATGGGGGTTGTTGATTACTTGGATTTGAACAAGCCGAAAGCTGTTGATTTCAAGACTAACACGAGAGCGATGTTAAATCATGACTATAAGATGCAAGCAGTTATGTATAAACTTCTTATAAAGAACAAGTTCGCAATTGATATCAATAACTTTTCGTTTTTGTTCTTGTTCACTGGAGAGACAAAAGATGTTTACGTAAATGGTGGAACTTTACTTGAAATTGAGAAAGAACTCATTATGTATAAGGACAAAATCTTGGAGTCATGGAAAACTATGAATTTTCCAAAGCAACCAAGAACGTCATGTAAGGGATGCGCTTTCAAATACTATTGCGGTGGTGTTGATGGGAATTCTAACTAACGTAGCAAAGTGGGAATGTCCTGTTTGTCACAAAACTGGGCGGAGTTGGATTAACGTTTGGAAAGCCCGGCGTGGTGGTAGAAAGCATATACGAACTTACCATAAACAATATATAGTAGAGCCGATATTAAAGACAATTAAGAAGGAGGATGCACTCGATGGCGGAGAGGGATGAGTTAGGAGAAGGTATAAGATTACTTGAGAAATCAAGAAAGAGAGTAGATGAGATTTGTAAAAGTTTAGAAAGTTATGAGCGGAGAGTTCAGTTACAATCGTCAGCAATATCTGAACTACAGGATTTGATTATTATAGAAAGAAGACGATTTGATGAACTTACTAAAAGAGTAGACAGGTTAGAAAAGAAATTTAACCCGGATGTGATGTATCAATGAGTTTATGTGAAACTTGTAGACGAAGAGGCTTTTGTTTTGATAGCGATAAAGATGTAGCAGATTGCGTAGAATATGAGGAAGAGGATTAGGGGAAAACTAAAATGTTCAGAGACGTTAAAGGTTATCGAAGGAACTAAAGTAAGTTTAAATTAAACTAATATGAAAGTAACTTAAATGGATTTATAAAGAAAGTCTGTATATAAATTAAGAGGATAAAAAATGGATAAATTTATTGGTTATATCAGAGTATCAACTGTTACTCAAATCCAAGGCAACAGTCTTGACTTTCAAAAGGATGCGTTAATGAAACTGGCAGCTATGAACGATATTGAATTAATTAAAGTTTACGCTGACGAGGGGGTATCTGGTATTAAGTTTAGACCAGAGTTTGAAAAAGCCCTTAAGCGAGTTATAGAAGACCAAGAAGTTAAGGGAATTATGTTTTATTCTGTTTTTAGATTTGGAAGAAGTACTGACGATATAAAACATAATTTGGATAAAATTAAAGACGTCGGTAAACGTTTTTTATCGGTTAAGGAGAATATTGATTTATCAAATTCACAGGGAAGGTTTATGTTCCATGTATTATCTGATGTTGCTGAGTTTGAACGAGATATTATTGTAGAAAGGATGCAAGCTGGTAAAGAATGGGCAAAAACGCATGGTACAAAGTCTGGAAAACCAATGAATAGACCAAAGAAAGTCATTGATATGGAGATAGTAAAAGATAGACGTTCACACGGATATAGTTTTAACAAGATATCAAAAGAAATTAAAGTATCACTACCAACGTTAATAAAAAGAGCAAAAGAAGAGGGAATTAATTGATATGGGATATCTTAAATCGTTTCTTTGGAACTCCAAAGTATTATTACGACGATTACTCACTCGAGTATATCATACGTTGCGAGTGCACCCATTTTGTCATTTCATTACTTACGGGGTCGCTGGGATATTTTGTGATGTCGACCATCTTATCTCGAAAGTGTTATCAATGGGGCGACCGTTCCATATTCCTTTGTTCATTCTTATTTGGGTTGTGTTTGTCTATTACTTCACACATAGTTATAGATGCTTTCACAACGTTAGCGTAGGTGGTAGAAATGATTGAATTAACGAAAAAAGGAAAAGTAGTAGCAGCTGGATTAGTAACCATTGGTATATTATTGCTATGGTTAATAGCATCGTCTTCTATGATGCCGAGTGGATACAAGCCGGGAACGACACAGGGATATTATTCAGTAGATAGTCAACGTGGAGATAACCTAATCAATACTCAAGCCGATTTGTTAGTGGTGGATGCGAATACAGATAGTTCTCATTACTTACAGGGTTTTTATGTTACGAAGGCTGTGTGGTCAACAGACCCATCAATGTATTACGATGCAACCCGCCCAATATTAGTTTATAGTACACCCGATGACGCGGCAATAGCGTATTGTAAAGGCTTGATTGGGAATGTATACGGTCCAATCTATATGATGCAGGGTGGTTATGAAGGATGGTATGCTTGGATTCACAGGAATGATGGTGGTTAAAGTGGTTGATTGGGAAAATGTCAAATGCAATCAATGTAAAAGTAAGAAGGTGTGCAGACGTTTAAGTATAAGTAAGGGCAGTGAAGTTTGTCAAGTTAACTTAAAACTAATTCCCAAAAGAGGACGGAAAAAAGAGATATCAAAGGAAGCGGCAAGTAGTGCGATGTTATGGAGTATTGCACAGCATGCAGAAAAGGAATAAGTTGGTTTGTTCTTACTGTAGAGTGAAGTTCACGCCAACGGAATTCACGCGAGTTGGAAGTAGACATAACTTCTGTTGTGATGGTCACCGGTTGTTGTGGTTAAAAGAAGAGAAGCCGAAAGAGAGGCAAAAACTCTGCGATGTATGTAGACGTTATTATTTGAGAGAAGAAGTTAAACATAATAAAAGTGGTTCAATTTGTATTTTTTGTTTTGGAAGGAGTCATAAAGTGAAGTCAAATGCAAATACCATTATCAGTTGAATCAATAGAAGAAGGTGGAAAGGAAAAACTTTCTATTTGGACTAATGGTAAAAATACCAAGATACTTTCTCCCATTCTTCCTTACTTCTATGCCTATGAAGATTTTAATATTCCGTATGTAAAGAGAACGAAGGTAAGAAAGATTGCGCTTTCTAATTTTCAAGAACGAACCTTTTATAAATATGAGTTTACTACAAGAAAGCAATTAGTAAAGGCAAAAGAAGAAGTAGAAAAAGTTTATGGTTCCGGGAAAACCTTTGAGGACAATATTCCATTTACTTTGAGACAGCGGGTTGATAGTCCAGAGATTTATACTAAATACGCTCATACCAATCCTTTGGAGTTTGATTTTTTAGATATAGAGCAGTATTGTCCGAAAACTAAACTATTCCCGGATGCAACAGAAAGACTAACATCAATAAGCTTTGCTGGGAATGATAGGAAAATTCGAACTCTTTACTTAAAAACGGATACGCCAACAGACGAAAAGCTACTCCAGAAGTATAAAGAATGTTATCCTTCTCCAGATATAGAAGTAATATATAATAAGAGTTATGACTTGCCAATGTTATTTGATAGATGTAAGGCAAACAACATAGATATCACTTTCTTTTCTAAAAATGGAGTAAAGCCTTACGTTGGTGGTAAGCATGGAGTTAGAATGGATGGTATAGTTGTCTATGATGTCTATGAATCTGCAGAACGTGACCAATCGTTGAGTGGTAATGTTCCGAATAAAGGGTTGAAGGTTGTTTCAGATTACTTTGGTTTTAAGAGTACAGCGAAAGTATTAACTGGAGATGAAATAGCAGAAGCGGTAGGAACAGAAGAGTTAGTGGCTTATAACAAAGAAGATGTATCAAGGTTAATGTTTTTATTTGATATCTATTGGCAAGGAATAGAATATACCGCAGAAGACTTAAAAATCCCATTAAACATGGCTGTAAACTTAAGCACTACCGACTTAGGTATTATTGTATTGGGAGATTTATATCGCGAATACAACATTGTGGCGGATGGCACAAATTACGACCGCTACCCGGAGATATTCCAACGCACCAAAGAAAAAGATGGTTCTAACTATCAGGGTGCATTAGTATTCATAAAGAAGAAAGGATTGTTTACGCCCGTATTAAAGGCTGACTATTCTTCTATGTATCCAAACATCGCGGCATCTTTTAACTTTAGTCCAGATGTTTGCACACTTCTACGATACGAAAAGTATAAGAGAGATGGATTCAAAATAGAGGAAGATGAAAATACTTTTACTTATTACATCCCAGATAACCAACTAAATAAGATTGTAGTTGTTCAAACATTAAAGCAAGAAGGCTTTTTAAGTAAGGCAATCAATAGGTTTTTGGAAGAGAGGGCTGAGTTTAAAGCAGAATATAAAAAGACAGATTCAAAGGTTGCCCGCGCCAGAAGTGATATCGCCAAAGTAAAGGCTAATGGTGGGATTTATGGGAATATGGGTTCACCGAATAGTCCGTTTGGGTTTGCGCCAACAGCAGTAGCAACAACTGGCATTGGTCGTGAGTGTGCGAAATTGCTTATAGATGTATTGGAAACGTTGTATCCCGGTTCAGTAATAGAAGTGGATACAGATGGTGTTTACTTCTCGGCTGAGAATTATAATGAAGAACGTATTCTTACTTATTTTAATGAAGCACTTGAAAAGAAGTTTAAGAAGAAGTTAAATCTAACGATTGACATAGATGAATATGAAAGAGGGTTTTTCCATAAGGCAAAGAATTACGTTTTAATGAAGAAGGGAAAAGTAATTCTTCATGGCGCCGCAATGAAAGCGTCTTCGAAAGACCCATTGAGTAAGATGGTGATTAATGAATTGGCTACCGCAAAGTTAAGCGGAATGTCAACTGATGTAATAGTTAAGAAGTATAAGAATTTAAATGTAAACGATTTCAAACTCCGGGATTTTGCGATGCAAGTAACAATGGCGAGACATCCTCATCAGTACACAGAAAAGGGAAGAAGTCATCTTTCTTATCAAATGGCTCAACGAGCGTTACGTCATTTTAATTTAGCTCCAAAGATAGGAAATGAATACCACTACATTAAAGTCCGAGATGGTTATGAGCTTTACCAATTAACCAAAAAAGAAGACATAGATATCAAATACTACCAAAACAAGGTTGATAAGATTATTGCTATGATGCAAGCTGAATACGAAATGTTTACTCCCTTAAATGAGTTTTTAGATACTACACACAACGGATGGGATGATGAATACGAAGAATCCCATATTCAAAAAGAAAATAAACCGAGTTCATTAGATGCGTTTTTGTAGGTGAGAATATGATTTTAGTAGATAGAGAGATAATAAAAAGAGCAGACCATTTTGGAAGACCTTTAGTCATACCATTTGAATTGAAACAAGTAACACCCAATGGGTACGATTTGACTATCAAAGAAATTAAAATAAAGGATGAAGTTGAGAACATCAATGAAGCTGATGTAGTTATTCCTGCGAAAACATTTGTTGTTGGGATGACTGAAGAGAGAGTAGAGATGCCAGCAGATGTTGTGGGTTTTCTTTGGATAAGAAGCTCATACGGCAGAAAAGGGTTAATCCTTATGGCGAGTGTAGTAGATGCTGGATATTGCGGGAATTTGGCTCTTAGTATGTATAACTCTTCAGATGATGATATAGTGATTCCAAAGTATGGCAAGAGAACGATATGTCAAATAGTATTTGACCAGTTGGATTCTACTCCTTCAAGGTTATATGCTCAAAGAAGTGGCACTTATCAAAATCAAAATTCTTTAAAGGAAAAACTATGATTAACTTCCAAGAGTATAGTAACTATTAAACATATAAAAAAATTTATATACTCCAATACCATATAGTATTATGGAGATGAAATAATATGACACAAGAAAAAGATATACCAACAATATCTATGAAAACAGTTACTTTAAATGTAACTCTTAAAGATGTTTTTGGTGGAGATGGTGTTGAGAGGTTCCAAGAGATAGAACATCAAACCATAAATAAGGCCGAAAAACAAACAATTACTAAAAGTACGATGCCAGGAATAGAACCACCAGTTAGACTTACGAATAAGATAGTTACGGTAAAAGATAATGTTCCCGTTGCGACATTTGAAGTTGATGAAAAAGGTAGACCTATTTTACCTCTTGGAAGAAAGGTTAGAGGAACCATAAAAGCTATTGGTAAAAATCTTGCGGATATTCAACACCCGTTATTTCCATATAAATCAACGGTTGATAGAATGATTCAAATGGTTAACGTTGAACCAGAATATATTATTTTAAGCGAAGACAAGAACTGGCGTGATAATGGAAATTATTATTTTGCTACATCCCCTCAACCACTAAAGGGAATTGGAGGTGGTTTTATAGGAAAGCATTATGATGCGGTTAAAGAGATTAAAACAACTATAGTTATTAAGTATCCTGAGATATATGAAGGACAGATTAAGTCTATAGTTCAGTTGTTACCAACGGTGAAGACTCTAAATCGAAGAATGACAAAGATAATCATTGATAAATCAAGTTATACATGACCGAAAGTGAAGATATAGCTGATGAGTATTTCGCCAGTTTGGGTATTCAGTTGGAAAAGAATGGATACCCAGACCGATGGCGAATAGAGCCATCTGGTCGACTACATTGTGTAGAGTATAAGTTGGAGGGTCAAGATTTAGGAGATAATCAACTCTGTATGAGAAATGTTCTTGTAAAGGTTGGTATTCATTACCAGTTAGTGTTGATAACAAAACAAGGAGAAGTAAAAGTAGTATTTGATTCGGATTTGCATTCTATAAACTAACCCAACACAGCATAGTACGTAATATTATAGAATGTTATAATACAGGATATCCAGCTCCACTACTCGTCAAACAGTGGTGGGGATATCGAATAATATGTTATCTTCTCAAATAATTTGGGACAATATAGCATAGCATATGCTGTAATGACATAATATAGCATAAACTGACGTAACTCGTATAAAAAGCCTTATAGTTGGTCAAACAGCTGTGGGGTTATCGTAGTTGTGCAAACAATTACTGACCACCATCCAATCTACTCACAACCTTGGATAATTTAGGATAGTATAACATCTTATAGGATAGTCTATTATATTTTAACCTAAAATACGCTATTTAAAAAGTTGTAATTGGAGTTTCGAGAATGATAGATTTTCAAGGATATTTAGTTATAGGATTAACTTTAGTAGTAAATGCTTTTTTTACTGGTATTGGAATTACGTTGGGCGTTCATTTTGCCGGAAAAACCTTCCTTAAAAAAAGGAGTGAAGAAGTGGATTTAATTGTTAAAAAGGTTATTGAAGAATTAGAAAAAAGAGAAAGGGTATTAGATGACGCTCCCAAGTATTTACAAGAATAGAAATGGAAAGACTCCAGAGCAGATAGCTCAGTTGGATGAGTGGCTCGATAACTTTTTTACTAATGGCGCTGGAAGTCCACCATATGCTATCATTCATGGAACCAGTGGTAATGGAAAAACTTTCCTTGTGGAATGTCTTGCGAAAGCGTATGATGTTGATTTGCTAAGGTTTACAGCTGACGATTTTGATGATGTTAATGATTTGGAGAAGTCTATTAATCTCCAATCAATAAATAGTAATCGTGGTAAGATAGTTTTATTTGATGATGCACAAGATATCAGAGACAGAAAGAATAGAATTAGACCTATATTGTATACCTTATGGAAAACTTCTAATTATCCCATTATTTATATTTTTGATAAACTCGATGATGTAGATAAGGAGTTTATGAAAAATGGTTTAAATGTTAAGATTCGAAAACCTATGACTTCTGATATTGAAATGATTTTACAGGAAAAGAATATTCCATGTGATTGTATCCATGAGATTGCATATAATAGCAACTCAGTTAGAACAGCCTTACAAGGGCTTTTGATAGGGCGTCCTATTGAGAAAATTTCGCCCATGAATTATTTATCATATAATTTAAAGCTCTTTGTACAGAGGGAGTTAAAAGAGGATTTTACTTATTTACTTTTGGTAACCGCTTTTAGGTCAATCGAACAAGTAGATTTAAAAAGTTATCGACTCATGGAAGAGCTTTGTAAGTTTGATGAAATATGGAATGTAGAATTTTTTAGAAATAAAAATAAACCTCTTGACCCCATATTTGCGAATAACATAAAAGCACATTTAGATTGCATCAATACTAAACCAGAGTTTAAAGAAAAGAAAAAAGAAGTTAAAAAAGTAAAAGAGAAAGAAAGTGAATTTTGTTACGCTGGAGCTGATTTAAAGGAAGAACCAAAACCAAAGCAAAACATTACAATCTTCTTAGATTCAGCAGATAACGAGTGGACTTAACAACTATTAAACATTTCCAAATCTTTAAATATGACCGACGCCATTAGTCATTTGTGGTGAAAGATGGGAAAAAGACTTACGGAAGCATTTAAGTTGCAAGTTATTGCAATGAGAAAAGCCCAAAAGAAAGCAAAACAAGAGAAACAACGTCCAACCTTTAGAAATTTGGATATTCCATACGACCGGTGCACCTCTAAAGACATTAGGGTTACAGTGACGGACATTGTGAATACAGAAGAAAAAGCCAAAATAACATCTGCGGTTACGGTAGACCAAACCGGGTCAACATATATCATAAAAAGTATTATATGTCCGGTTTGCCAGAAGAACGTAGAACTTAACCAGAAGTGGAACGCATACATTTGTCCAAAGAATGAGTTACACAACAAAAAGGTATTTGAAATCACCAACGTGGTCTGAATTAGTTTTTTCCCATTAATCACTACTATTAATCTTTTCTAAAAATTTAAATACCATCATCTCCATAATATGATTATACATATTATCCAATAATATATTATAATAGGTAGTTACATATTATGTCAGAAGAAAAGTGGATTGAATTTGATGGAATAGTCCGCGATATTGGGAATAAAGGTAAGAGCAGAGGCTTCAACCTCTCTGCGTATACTAACGAATTAGATATAGGACGCCATATAGTTGGTCAGTTTCGCTTTGTCGACGAAGCGCCAGATTCTACTGAATACCATGAGCGCAAGAAACAAACCCTTTTAACCAAACGCCTTTCTATAGTCCAAGATATTAAAACGTTCTGCGCCCAGAATAAACTTTCGGTCTACGCCAGAAAATACAAAATCCCAGAAGAGCAAGCGCTTACCCTTTCAAACTTAAATTCTTATTTGGATGTTTGGGCGCATGTAAACGCCCTAAACCAGCCACCAGATGAGTCCTTTAAAGAGCAACAACAACAACTACTAAAACAAATAGAACTTCAACTGCGACAACTTTCAATTGATGTTCATGTTCCATATACGCTTCGAGGTAAGGAAGGCGCCCGAGAACAATACCCAGTAACTGAATACGCCATAGACGAAGAACTTGAGTGTGTAGTTCATAAAGATAATGTAGATGAATATAGAAGGATTAAGGCGGAATATGTTAAAGTTAAGCAATCAACTCAGAAAGACTCTTCGTCGGAAGTGGATGCCTACTTGGGGCAACTCACCCTCCCATCATTCATTATCGAAGCCGTAATCGATGACATCGAAACTAATTATACTACCAACGCCCTTCAACAACTCAACAAGCGGGTGGATGCTTACGTTAAAGACCCGACAGCGCTTTTAAAGAGGAAGCGCAAATGAACATCAATGACTTCCAAATCCGACTTAAAAACTATGTTATCTCCATAAAAAGAAAAAGAAAGTTCCAGATTCAGATGGCTTTTCTGTTTTGCCTGTTTGTGTTCTTAGCCTGGAATAATGTTTTCTCCCTTATGGACGTAATCGTTTTGGCGTTTGGGATAGTATTCATATCGTTCTTGTTTTTGGGTGGATACAAATACTTTCTAAAGTAGGAGGTGAAAAAGTATGGATGAAGAAGTTGTACAAATCCTTGAACGAATTGAATCGGATTTGGATAGAATTGCAAAAGTAATGGAAACAATGTCCCAGCAGTTGTAATTTATGGTTTTTCGTCAGCTGAGAAATCAAATCCTATACTTCTAATATCTCTTTTTGGAATTTCTTTTGACTTGGATAGTGCTTCTGCTTGGGCGTTTGGGAACAAGTCAACAACTTTTGCCAAAAAAACTTTCCATAGATATGCTGAGTTGAATTTATACTCTTTTTTACAGTCTATGATAACTACTGTGTAAGTTTTAATACCCATTAATTTAATTCCGAGAGTATGTAGATTGTTGGCTAATCGTATTCTGCCACCATCTACTCCCAAGTAAACCGCTGGACTCATAGGACCTTGGGACATTAATGCGTAAGAAAGCAATTTATAAAATTCTGCTTTTTCTTCAGGTGACGTCAGATAGGGAATCCCGTTTATTTTTCCATTCACGAAATTCATCAATCGTATCTGGCTCAATAAAACGTCTTCCTGCGTCAATCTTTCCTGGCTTTTGTTCTGGACTGTTGATTCCAAAGATATCACTCCTAAAACTTGTTCTTGCTTCTACGCTAAAGTTAGGTATTGGAGTAAATACATCTGTAAATCTTACTACTCCAAATACTCCAGCTGTAGTAACATAAGCATATGAACCGTGAAGATGGTCAACTTTTAAATTATCAATCGCTTTTTGGAAAACTCTTGTATCCTTTGAAGCTTTAGAGCCTTCCATCAGAATGCGTATGTTTAATTTTTTACGTATTCGATGGTCTGTGTCTCCAGTGCTCTGTGTATTAGTAACTACTGTTAACCAACATTTTCTTGTTTGTCCCAATACATGGTTTGCAAACCAACCAATCTTTTTGAATATCTTACCCGCAGTAAATGCTGGACATATCTCACTTATCTCATCAATGAATACTGAATGCCATCCATGTTTACTCATTAAAAATTCTAAAAAATCCATCCATAGCAATCTATCGCCAAAGAAAACACAATTCAGTTTGCCTTTTATCGATTTTTGATACAACTCTTCAAAATCAGTAAACTCTTCATGTGGTAAATCTACATAGCAATTATTAACTCTATCCCAAAACTTAATGTCCATTCCACGCTTACATAATATGTGATAATTCCCGGCGCCCAAAGGAAAGAACTGCAATGGACTTCCATATGATGAACTCCAATATACTAATTCATCTTTATTATGTTTTAAAATATACTTGGTTAATCCAAGCATCACGGACGTCTTTCCACAACCGGGTTGACCCGTTATACTTGTAAAGCTGCCACCGGCGTTTGGGTCACGAAGGTAAACCCGCGCTAAAATTTCTTTCCCTTTATTTTCTTGTTTGGAGGGAAGGATGGGTTTGGTTGGTTCTGCGATTATTTCACTCATCGTTCTTTCTCCTTTTTATCTCTAAATAGTAAATATTGAATGACTTCGTCAACATTTTTAGCCTGAAGAGATGCTTTAAGTTGGTGAATTTGTATGTGTGTGTTTTCGTTTACGAAAATTACCTTCATTTAACTATTCCATCCAATCAAATATAATATTTATTATATTCTCATTATATGAAACCAAGTATTTATAGTTTTTGGGAAATTATGGAGCAAGCAGAAAAATCCATTTCTAATTTTGATTGATGGTCTTTTTGTCATATCATAAAAAGAATTAATAAAAATATATACCCCCCACCAAAATACGCTGGATTGATACAACGTTAGTAAGTTTGTAACATCTCGATATTCCGTATTCCATTAAATCACCTCCTACAATAAAGACCGACGTTCATCCAAATCCATATATAAATATTGGTATGTTATGAAGTATATTCATAGTCTTCTTACATATACACTTGCTAAACTTTTCAACTTTCCGTATTCTGTATCCATCGATATTCTATGGCGTATTTCAATATTATATAATGCTTTTGAAACTACCCACCGGTTTGAAAAATAACTAAAATTATTAATATGGGACTGCTTATTAAGTATATTTGGGAAGGTTGATATTTTGGATGCACCCAAAAACAAACATAAAATTCTGTATACTCTATTTTTTTGTTTATCTTCCCGCGAGGTGAATTATGGTCGAAATCATTGTTAGTAAAGTTGTTAAACCTTATGTCCCGCCACCGGCTCCGAAGACAACAACGAAAACTTACTCTCACCAGTTGCAACATCAGCTTGAGCAACAGGGTGCGATTGTTCAACCGGCTCCGCCACAACCTTCGCCATCAGTACTACCGGATTGGAAAAGTGGTCCTGGTTACGATGCTGGAGTTCAGCCAACTCCGATTCCCACTACCGGTCCACCGGCTCCTTCCAAACCATCATATTCAACTGTATATACAGATATAAACAAAGCGAGAATATCGGTAATTAGGAGTGATTTAACACCACAACAGAAAATGCAAGCTTTGGGTAGTCTTGCGGCAAGTGAGAGACAAGTAAGGCAATACGAAAGAGAGGGACTTGGAATTGAAGAAGTAACAATGGCGGGAGAGCTTCCACCCGGTCAAATGGGTCCACCCGCGCCAGTACAGGGATACCAGTTTACAGTTCCAGAGGAGAAAAGATTGGAATGGGCGAAGTATCAAGTTGGAAGGACAAGTAAGCTTCCACCTGTTATTAGAGAAGTTGCTCAGTTTGGTCAGGGACTCGTTTCGAGTGGACTAAGTTTAGGTGCACCTGTTGCTGATGTTCTTGGATTTCGTAAAGAATATGATGTTGGTGCGTCAATCGCAATGTCTCAAGGAGTAAGTCCGTTTGATAGAACTGAATCTGTTAGAGGTATTGTTGGAGGAATAGAAGCAGGAAAATATGGAATTCATTATCCAAGTACGTTAGATGTTGCTCTTGAGCCTGTTGGTTGGTCTCCGAAAGGAACAACTAAATTTTTGGGAGAACACCCAGCGTTTACAGCTGGTGGGGTTGGTGGAGAAGTTGCTCAGTTCGTAGTTGGTGGAGAAGTAATCAAAGCAGCTTCAAAGGCGGCGGTTGCTGGTGCGAGAGTTGTTATTCCCCGTGCACTCGGTACTTATGGCAGAATAGCGCCAGCTGTAGTAAAGAAAGTAGGTCCATCAATAACATCAAAAATAGGAAGATTTGGCGAAACAACTATTGGTAAAAATATTAGGCTTTTTAGTAAAGGTTATGTGCCCGCCACCAAAGGAACGGAAAAGCTTGTTGGTTCTGCGTCGAGTAAAGTAGTACGTGGTGCTACAACGTTGACAGATATCAGTAGGACATTCAAGCAAGTTCCAACTAAGTGGCATGGCTTCGCAATAAGAGAGTTTGTGCCAAAGCGCATATCAACAAAGTTACTAAAGCCATCTGCAGAGATAACTACCATCATGCGCCCAGCTACGAAAGAAGCAACTGTTATGGCTGAAAGGACAATGTATAAGACTGGTCTTCGTGGTGGGATAAGAAGGACTTATGATGTCTTCAAAGCAACAGCTCGCGGTGGTGGTACTTTTGTTGAATCTGGGTTAAAAGGGACAAAAGGCTCTTTGTATAACATACAGGCACAAAAATACATAAAACCATTACTTGAGAGTGAACGTGCACTGTGGCATCCAAAAGTCAATTGGTTGTATCAAACAGTTATTCCGCACCAGAAGGGTGGTGGAATTCCGTGGATTGCAAGGCAGATAACGAGAACCGGCAAAGAAGCATCAGCAACCCTGCTCAGAGCACCCAAAACAATAACTAAATTAGTTTCAACTGGTGGTAAGGTAGTGGGGGGAGTGACAGCAGAAACACAAACAATTCTTCCGCTCAGTAGGTTGCCAACGGTTCTTGGAGCCGCCGGTACATACGCGGTTGGTAGAGGAGGAGTTGGTTATTATCAACCTTCTTACGAAGTTCCAAGTCAGGTGACAGTTTTAGAGCAAAAGCCGGAATCAGCTGAAGAACCTTATCGTTCAGAAATACCTCCACAACCAGTCTATACTCCCATTGAAGAAGGAGATGTTAGTCCTGGTTTTGACGAAGGCTTAACCAGTATTCGTTACGTTCGGCGTGGTGATGAAAGAAGAACACAACCAAAAGAAGTAGAAAAACAACTTCCCAAAGAAACACAAGATTTATATCAACGACAACTTGTGAAAAGCAGATATGACCAAATCGTTTTCCAAGAGAGAGTACAGAAACAAAAACAAACTGAAAAACTTGTGACACCATCTGTTATTGCCGGTGTAGTAACAGGTAGACCAGTTCAGAGGGGTTACGGTAGTTATAATGTTAAACCGCTATTTCCATTTGGCGCCGGTGGTGAAGGTGGTGGATATGCTTTCGGCTCTGGTGGTGGGGGCAGATATCCTCCAAGAAAACTTTACACAGAGAGAACATTTAAAATCCCAACTCTTGCGTCAACAGAAGAAACAGAACGTAAACCACGTTCAAAGTTCAAACCATTTAAGGTGGTTGTTTGGAGAAAACCAAGTAAATCAAACATAAAGATTCCTCGTATTCTTTAGAGGTAGTAATGGCAGATGTGATTCCCTATTTCCGGTTTGTCGCCGTCATCATCATTGGCGGGCTTGTGTTCTATTTTCTGAACCTCTTACTCGTGGAAACGTATACAGAACTTTCGGCTCCTTCATCTGTCTTCTGGACTGCCATGCTTACCCTGTTTACTTACATTCCCGCCATTGTATTCTTCCGCTCTGGATTCCGACTCATCATGTTTCAGCAAAAGAGGCGATACTAAAAATGCGCAATTCCGATATAGCTGCCACAATTATTCTTATCGTCATTGCCTTTATGACACTCATACTCGCGCTGACGTTTGATATGGCCAGAGTGCAATTATGGCAAGGTATCGAAACAGCCGCGAACATGACTGGCGATTACGCCAAAGTCCACAATTTTCTCATTCAAATGGAATTGGTGTTTTGGCTTGTCTTCATAATCACGCTCATCGGTATCATCATCATTTATGTCATCGGTTCCCACATAGAAGAAGGCGAAACATATGCGCCGCCACAAGAATATCAAAACATGTAGTGAGGATTACCCAAAGTCACCAAAAAGGTCTTGACTTATAGCGTCTAAAATCCCAATCTCAAGTATGGAGATAAAATAAATGAAGCAAACAAGAATCAAATGGATTATTCCCTTCATTCTCTTTACTCTGGTTGCTTCCCTCTTTTTACGCCCGACATCTGCAGTCCTCGTCACTCCGGTCGATTTCTTTAATTGTGAGAATGAGTGGTATAATGTTACCAACAACTCAGATTTTCACACAATCCAAATCGCCGCCACTTATGTAGTTTTTAACACAACCGGCTTCAATCTGTCCAGCGCCCAAAACGCATACATCTATCTCGAGTATATTAATCCTTCGCCACTCGCCGCCGCAGATGGGACGAAGGTAATAAAGTTTTACTTGAACACATCACTCGCGTCCCGCGTCTGGTATAACATCTCTGGTCTCACTCCAAACGATTTTTACAATGTCACTCAAGATGGCGCGGTCTTTAGCACTAACAAATCAAACGCCACCGGTTCAATCTCATTTCGCCGGGAGACAACTGGCAAACATTCTTGGATGATTTACCCGCTCATCAATGCATCAAATACTCCAATTGTGACAACCAACAAGACAACTGGCATTCGAACAACTAACGCAACCCTTCATGGATACATCTCCAGCAATGGGTCGACATCCATTCTATCAAGCGGCTTTCAATATGGAACAACTGATTCGCTTGGAAGTACTGTAAGCAACTCTACAACTATGTTTGAATATACAACTACTTCTGGTACATACTATGGTCTATCGCCAACCCGTCAACTTGCCCAAACATTTAAAGTCGGTTGGTCTGGTCCAAACATAAGCCATTACATAACTGGAATGAGATTTTATATGTATAGTCCGTTTGGTCCACCTGGTACACTAACAGCAAGTCTTTACATCTCAAATAACACAGGTTGCCCCACAGGCGCAATTTTAGCCACCGGAAGTATTAATGCAAACAACATTGGCGCAACAGTTCATTGGCGCGCTGTAAACTTCACAGTTCCCTATAAAGTTGAACCCACCATTAGATATTGTATTGTTCTTAGTGAAACCGGTCCTCTTCCGGGGCAAGTCATGCTTTACAATGGTCCCGGTTATCAGGGAGTAATAGCGGAATCAAATGATGCTGGAGTAACTTGGAAATATTATACAACCCAAGATTTTAGGTTTCAAGAAATTGGATTTCCCCTGAAACAAATAATTTATAACTTAACCGGTCTTTCTCCCGGAACACGTTATTTCGTTCGCGCCTTTGCAAACAACTCTGGTGGCACAGGCACAGGAACAACCGAGAGATTCATAACTATCCCAGACCCACCATCTTCTCTGACAGCAACCTCTAACAGCAGTCACCAACAATACTTCTCTTGGACTTCCGGTTCCGGCGCAAACAATACCATCATCGTAGCAAAACTCGGTTCCTATCCAACCAATCCAACTGATGGCTCAGTCATCGTCAATACAACTCTTTCTAAAGGAGTGGATGCTGGCGTTGTCCTAAATCCCGCAACTGCCTATTATCTCAGCGCGTTTTCATGGACAAGATACAAAGACCTCAATAACTATAGCACAAGTTATGCCAATGCAATCATTATGACAAAGCCTTCTAACACTTCTTCTTTAGACGCCACAAAGATATCACATGGATTTAATGTAACTCTTTCGTCTGGAGGTAATTGGAATAAAAGCATCATAGTGAGAAATGGTCTTCATTATCCCTCTGATTCGACCGATGGAGATGTCATAAGCAACAGTACACATCAATGCTATGAAGACACAATTTTGGGACACGTCAATGGGTCGATTGGTCACTATCGGGTGTTTACATATGCAGAACATACAGTGGGGGGCGTTACATACACAGCAATGTCTCCAAACAACATGAGTTTTAGAAAAGTCTATTCAAATCAAACAACTTTTCCTCTCAATACAACAAATAAAGAAGAAACAACCGTTACTCTTAATTCTATATATTATGGAGACAGCGATGCCACTTGTGGATGGTGGATAGGAACATCTGAGCCGCTGACAGAGCTTACTGCAACATTCAACATCTCCGCCGCTGGTACATATAGTCTAAATGATACTTTCTCTGCTTCAATTCCCGGTCTCACATCTGCCCAATATTATTATGTGAAAGCGTGGTATGTAAACCAAAGTACAGGCGCAACTCTTCACAGCAATGCTTCCATAACTAAAGAATACTTCTTGACAAAACCAAACCCACCATCAACCATCAAAGTCACACATCCCGGAGGCATTTGTAGAGTAGAGTGGACTAATGCATCAATTCCCGCGTCTACTCCAGTCAATTCAACTATAGTTTGTTATCAGGCAAGCGGTCCTCCAACCAACTATACTGAAGGCACTTCCATTAACGTTTCTTCCAATCACACAACTATTTCAGGTCTCATAGGAACTGTTTACTTTTCAGTATTTCACTACATCCAAGACCAGGGTTCGCCTGGTTTTCATTGGTACAGCGACACGTATTTATGGACGATGGCAACGCTCGAAGGTGGTGTGTATAACCTTACCATTCGATATGAGAACACCACATATAAGCCAATCAACCTTTCCAAGTTTAAGTATTCGGGTGGCGGAAATCACACTCTCATCGTCCATTATCTTAATAAAACAGAATATAATCACTTCATTGGAAACTCATGGCGCTATGCAGAATCAACGTTTTCGTGGTCTGACCCAGCCAATGGTTCGTTCGCCTTAAACTGCACTCAAACGCCCATCTTCTTTGAGTTCCATTGGAATGATTCTGTCCATAGTGGGACAAGTGCAACAACTACTGAATACTTCACTGGGTATCCGCTACAGCAGAATGAAACTACCACCTATATTCAGCTTGCTCACATTCCCTCCAGCCTTGAAAGCGTCAATGTTACTTGTTACTATCCCGGCGCTTCGCCCTCTCGTTCCTTCCCAAGTTTCATCTTAACCGATAACGTCATAACTATTTATCCCTATACCGCCCGCAGGTTCACTCAAGTAAATGTTACTTATACTTACAGCACCGATACCATGGTTCAAAAATATCGTTGTAACAGAATCATCGTCCCGGTCGCCGGTCAATACAATCGTTCCATCTACGTCTTTATAGATAAAATGGTTTATGGAGATTACACAAATGATATCAATAATACGCTTGTTCGATACACTTATAGTTTCCAAGACAAGACCGGCTATTTCGATGCCCGCCTCGATTTAGACTCATATGTCTCTATCTATACATATGATATGAACAACACAAAGCTCATTATTCACGAAGAGTTCTTGGACGCTACGGCTCAAGTCTACCCATGGCTTTTATTCGAAAAGCGATACTTCATTGGAATTGCTTGTTCAGTAGCAGCCATAGAAAGAATAGGTATTGCGCCAACTTCTACAACCCTCAACCCTCAAATCATTATTCCTCTTCAAACAACCCAATACTATAACCTAAATGACATCATAGTAGTCAGCTTTGGTTGGGAAAATGCGCCACCCGGTTGCTGGGTTTCATACCAAGATACTGTCTTTGAGACAAATAATGTATCACTTCGCGTTTACAATATGTCAACAGGCAATCTCCTTTACTGGCACAACGTCTCTTCTTTTCTCCATAACTTTTCCTGTCCGGTTGGCAATCAACACCAAACATATTATTTCATTTTAACAATCAACCACACATACTGGGCGCTCAATCAAACCATCACCGGCATTCTCTATCCATACGCATTCCCGAGTCACAATGGTTCATATCTCAATTATCTCTTAAACATAACCTTTGGTCAGACGCCATTCGTAAATGAAGAAACTGGAGACGAACTTCCTTGGATATATGTTCTCATAGGCGCGGTTGCTTTCTTCATTCTCCTAAGCTTTGCAACGATTAACGCTTTCGCCGCTGTTGCGGGTTCTGGTTTGTGGCTTGCCCTCGCAGGAACCTTCTTTAGCAATCTCCCAGAAGTTGGAACACTTGGCGCCGCCGCACTTGTCATTGGTGGATTCTTCATGGTCATTCTTGCACTCATTGCGGCACTCGGAGGTTATGGTAGATGAAGGCGGCAGATATCTTAATGTACTTACTCGTTTTCAACCTTGTCCTCTGGCTTCTCGGTGGCATAGGATTCAACCTTTACAATCTCGGTAGATACAAGACAGGAATAGATACTTCTTCTCTTAACCAATCCAGCGACTTTTCAGCCTCAGAAGACGTCACTTCCCGCGCAGAACAATTCATTATAGACATCGCCGGTATCGGAATCGCGGGCGCTGTTGGTGCAATTGTTGGCGCCGCCCTGTTGGGTTATCTACTTAAAGCACAAACATCATCTCAGGGTATCGTCTATGGATTCTTTTCTGGCGTCTTTTGGTTTTCTTACTTAAAGACAATTCAAGTTTTCTATTCTATTTTTGCAGTTATTTCAGTTGGAGTAAGTATTAAATTATCTATATTTATGACTGTATTTTTCATCTTCACAGGCATCTCGGCGTGGGTATTCCTCTTCGGAATCATGCAAATGGTTACTGGCGGTTGGAGGTATTACAAATGATGTCTCTATCTGCTCTCGTATCGTATATTGTGTTCACAATAGATATCAATATAACAAACTTTACTCAGAATTGGACTTACCACGCTGTTGAGCCGTACTTAAACATCTTTGGTTCGCTGTTCTGGGGAATATTGTTTGGATTCATTGGCACAGCCATCTACGTTTCTGGCGAAGGAGATACACGCATTTATCTCATAGTTGCGGCGTATCTCTTTATAGTTGGACTCATCTTTGGAGTAGTCCTTACAACACCGATAATCGCAATCTTTGGACTAATTCTTACCTTCCTTGTCACAAACATATTTTATAAAACGTTTGTTGAACCCAAATAAATGGAGAGAAAAAAACATGAAAAAGAAAAATAAGTTAGTAGAAGCAAGCTTTATCATCGGCTTGATAGTGGCTATGTTTTTTGTAGTCACCAATCTCCCGATGATACCAGTCATGGAAGAAGGACACATAAAAAGTTGGCATGGTTTAACCCTACCGGCATTGGGTGATATTGCACCAGCCGCTGGTCAAAGTGGTGTAGTAAATGTATCCATTGTAAAACATGGATTATATACATATACAAACAACTTCACCCGAAATGAAAGTATGTTTGGATATACTGAAACAAACAATACTGAAGCCGGCGCGGATGTTCCTTACGGAATTCAACTCGACTTAGTGGTTAAAGTTCGATGGAATAGAACACACGCATACAATACTACAAGTAAGCAATGGAACTTGGATTGGGTGCGTGGAAACGTTTCGATGCCACAGTTTGGTCTTCAAAACCACACCATGGATGAATACAACATATCGTCTGTTGGTTGGGAAGCTACACAAGATTTCTTGTGGGTCCAGTATGTCTATGATGGTGGTGGTTCAAGTCCAGGATTTAGCATAAACAAAAGTCAGCGTATCTACCAGTGTTATTTCAGATTTTGGGCTTACTACTAAGTAAGATGGAAGGTAAATCCTTCCTCCTTCTACTTTAGAGAACCTAATGCGCTTGCGGTGGAGTGAACTTGCATTATTAATCTATTCTTTTACATTAGGTTTTAATCTGGTTCTTCCCATCTTTACGCAAAAAACAGGATTTCATAACATCAGCGCCGCACCAGCTTGGCTCGGAATAGATAGTTCCTATTTGGATTCGGTTTCTGGTGGAGATGGTCTACCAGATGCACTGGATGCTGGTGGTGCCTGGATGACTGATTTTAGTGGTGGTGACCCGTGGTTTGTTCTTGACTTGGGAGTAACATACGATGTTCAACAGGTTCGTGGCAGGTCGAATTCTGATTCAGACCCAACATCTGTTGATATGTATGTTTCCACAAATGGGGTTGATTGGGGGGCCGCAGTTGCATCTGGAATAAACACTTGGGTTGATACAGTTGCTTGGCAAACCGTTGATAATACTGACAAGGAAGGTCGTTATGTGAAATTTGTTATAACTAACGCAGAACAGGCACCAGATTTGCTTAACTGGGGAGATACAGCTCCCGACCCGATTATTGACTTATATGGTGAAATTCCAGTGGTTCCTTCAACACCAGTAATAACTTTGGTCTATCCAACAAATGGTTCAACAGGAATTCCTGCGTTTGAAAGTGGACAAGTTGTAAAATTTAATTATACCGGAGGAGCTTCAGTAGTTACTTTAGCTCTTTGGACAAATGCATCAACAGGTAGTTGGCACAGAATTACAAATCCCTCAAAAGCATTAATGACAAGTGGGAGTTGGCAAGAGTTTTTTGATGAAGCAAACGATTCAAACACAAAGTATTGGTTCAAGATAATGGCGAAGAACGCTTCTGGAACAACAAACAACACTTACCACTTTACTACCACCACTTACAGAACATATGATTGGATTTCTCCCGATTCTACCAGTGCGACTGTAGCGTGGATGGATGAAGCATATGCTATTGATAAAAACATGTCGACTTGGGCATATATTCAGTCGGCTGCAACTCCACGACCATGGATTTACTTGAATCTAACCAACAGCAGAACCTGTGATAGAATTCGTTTTTCTACTGTCACACTCAGTGGTGGAGCAGAGAAACAGGCATCAAATGTAACAGTAGAAATGTATTATGATGATGCGTGGAATGAAGTTTGGGATGGAAATGTTACTGGAATGTTTTTTAAAGAGGTTACTCTGGGTAGTAATGAAACTGTTCAATACACGCGTTTGCGAATAAATGATTGTGGTAATGATGCATTTTCTTGGGGAGAACTTTGGGACTTTCAGTATGGTAACACAACTACAGACTCAACACCGCCAAGTGTTGTTATAAACTTTGCAGGAAATCTCAGTGACCATGGCGGTCCAGCTTGGAGACCACCTGAATATAACCAAGTGATATTGGAGGGGCATCCAGTTTGGGGTGAAGGTTATTACACAAATGACAGTTGCCAGATTGAAGAAGGAATAACTATAAACGTTACTGTCACTGAACCAGATAGCACGGTTCAGAACGTATGGTTAAATTGGCTGAATAAGACCGGAGAATCAAAGGTATGGACGAATTGGACATACCCTTTATTACAAAAAGGTGATTTTTGGATAATAAATACGACAAAAAACATTACCACAAAAGCTGGCAGCAATTATAGTTTTGATATTGTTGCAAATAGTACTGGGGGTTCAACATTTTGGGAATGGAATAAAACGGGAGTTGAAAATGTAACAACAAGAAGATATGTACAGTTAAATTGTAGTGGATACAATTTGTCTTATAAACCATATTACTTATTTAATGCTACATATGATTCTCCCTTTAAGTTTGATAATGATGTGTTGCACCACGACCAAGGTACTGGGACAGTAGCAGACACAGGTTATTTGCTTAACAATACTTTTTCTGATACTATACAACATAGATATTGTGGTGCGGCAGTTTGGTATTGGTTTGATGAAAGTCTATCAATTTTATCAGACACAAGAATAAAAAATATTTATTACCATGTTTGGTTTGATAGTGGAACTAACCATGATGGTAACGTAAATCTTAGTGCTGGAGTAAACAGAACCACAGCTGTAGCAACCACTCCAAGTAACTACATTTCCAACTATAAACAATTTTTAGATTCAGACAGACGTTCTGGTCCGATAACAACATTTATTTCAGGGTATTCTTTTTCATTAGCAACTTCTCTTTTAACATTAGATAATCCTGTTAAAGTATGTGATAATAATATTTCTGAGTTTGCTGTTTGGATGGCTTCAATAGGTGGAACTGGTTTTACTTTAATAAATTCATTTTCTAATTCATCAGCAAATGCTTTTGTATTATTTAATGTTCCTGATAATGCTACTTTAAATGCCTCCTATTCAGATTCTGATTTAGATGGTTTGAGTGATTGGTATGAGTTATATAGAAGTTATACAAATCCATTTTTAAGAGATACGGATAATGATGGAATAAATGATTATTTTGAGGATTTATCTGGTTCTGACCCAAATAACTACAGCAGAAGAAATAACATAAGTCTTTGGTATGTTGAACCAACATGGAACATATCCTTTAAAAACATTGCAAGCAATCAGAGTTTTACCCATTGGAATATATCATTTAAGAACTTACAGATTAATACTTCTCAGTTTCATTGGAATACGTCATTTAGAAATTCAAATATATATGACTTAGTTCTCTATTGGAATACATCGTTTAAATCAACTTCGTCAAATCAACCTTTTTTCCATTGGAATACTTCGTTTAAAAGTACATCTCTAAACCAAAGCGCTTTTCATTGGAATGTATCTTTTAAAAACTCTGGAATGTGGTATAAATATCTTTCTTGGAACATAAGTTTTAGAAATACCACTCTTTATGTTTCTTTGCTCCATTGGAATACTTCTTTCAATAGTATAGCTGTTATGGATAAAGTTTTTCAGTGGAATACATCTTTCAAGAATAGCGCGGAGACAGTATGGTATTTAAAACCCACTTGGAATACATCTTTTAAAAATGTGGCAATAAATGATGTAACTAACCACTGGAATGTCAGTTTTAAAAATAGTTCAGAAATTGTTAACAATAGCGTTTCACATTGGAATACTTCATTTAAGAACTCAGATTTTGATGTATGGGATTACACTTTGTTTTGGAACACTTCATTTAGAAATAGTTCTACTTTATTATACGCTTTGGAGTTTACATGGAATACTTCATTCAAAAACATCGCTTTAAATCAATCCTCTTTCCATTATAACATTTCTTTTAAAAATTCAGCTTATAACAATAGTTTACCTCATTACAATATATCATTTAGAAATAGTTCAATGTTGTTTTACAATTCCCTCTTCCATTGGAATGTCAGCTTTAGAAATTCATCATTAATAAGTTATCAAAGTCAAGCCCATTATAATATTTCTTTCCAGAATTCTTCCCAGCCGGCTTATAATTCCTTATTTCACTGGAATACATCTTTTAGAAATTCTCCAACCAACAAAAGCGCACTTCATTGGAATACGTCTTTTAAATCAGAAGTTATCAATGAAAGTACTTATCATTGGAATACTTCATTTAAGAACTCTGAAGTAGAAATGGAGACTTTGATTTTTAGTTGGAATACCAGTTTTAAGAACTCCTCTGCTTTTATGAACGTTTCTATATCTCATTGGAATATTTCGTTTAAGAACAGTAGTATATTTATGAATACATCTTTACTACACTGGAATATCAGTTTTAAGAATACTGTGGTAAATGAGCCTGTTGTTCATTGGAATATAAGTTTCAGAAATACATCTTTATTGGTTAATCGTTCAGTCAACCACTGGAATATCAGTTTCCGAAACACCTCTGTCATTCATGTATACGTAGATGATAATGCGCCCGCCGATTGGTATAACAGAACCCACGTCCACACAATCCAAGAAGGTTTCGATAATGTCTCAACCGGTGGTATAGTCTACGTCTGGGATGGAACATACACATCAAAAGGCATTATCAACAAAACCCTCAGTGTCATTGGTAATGGTTCTACTTCTATTCTGCAATTCGACCGGTTCACCGATAATGGTATTTTAGTTAACAATGTTGATGATGTCAATATATCTTACCTTACTATTCTTGGTTCAAACATTAGCATTTACATTGATGAATCAAATAATGTTTCAGTCTTTTCTAATAACTTAAATGGGAATGGTACATATGCTCTTCGAACCAACAATGCACACTTTGCCAACATAAGCAACAACAACATCACATCAAATGGTAGTGGAGTCTATTTGTATGGGAGGTCACCAAGTTCTATTGTGCAAAATAACTATTTCCATTGTTATAGTAGTTTTGCCATTGCGACATCTGACAATTCCGACTATTCAATTCTTCGCAACAACACCATCGAGCTTTGTGATTTTATCATATATAGTGACAACACAACCATCTTTAACAATAGTTTTAAAAATAGCGTCATTGCGATTTTACTTGCAACATCTAATGATAACTTCATATCAAATAACACCATCGTTGATACAGATTCAAATGGTTTTTTCCTCGGAAGTAGTAGTAGAAATAGAATCGTTAACAACACTGTTACTTCAAACTTATCTTGCATTTATTTGGATAACGGACCAAGTTTAAATAATTGGGTTTACAACAATATGTTCACATCAATAGGAATTGTTGCTTCGGACTTTGGAACAGGAAATAAATGGAATTTTACTAAAACAGCTGGAACAAACATCATAGGAGGTCCATACATTGGTGGGAACTATTACTCCAACAATACCGGAAACAGCGTCGGAGATGGATTCACAGAGCCATACCACGTCACTGGTTCACTGTTAGATTATTACCCTCTTGGATATCCAAAGTGGTTGAAACTTATGGATTTTAACATATCCTTTAAGAATTCTTATGCAACAGTAAATAAGTCCCTTTTCCATTACAATATAAGTTTTAGGAATACAATAATAAATCAAACAGTCTTCCATTGGAATACATCATTTAGTAATAGTTCAGTTGGAGAACACAATGAAGTTTTTTCATGGAATACCAGCTTTAGAAACTCATCTCTGAGAGACAACAAATCTATATTTAGCTGGAATGTATCTTTCCAAAATACTTCTGAAACAGCATTTGATGTTAGATATAGCTGGAATACTTCGTTCAGAAACTCTTCTGTATTTGTCAATGAAAGGGTTATGTGGTGGAATACATCTTTTAGAAATTCATCTGACACAGTTAGAATACATTTCATTTCCCAAACACCATCAGTCGTTTGGTATAACTCAACAGATAACATAACCATCATTTATAACATCACAACTAACTACACAAGAATAAGCAACTTCTTTTTAGCACAGTTGGTTAACTTTTCAAGTACATGTTTCAATTGGTCGTATAGATACCCGCCAAGTTATCAAGACGACTTCACTGGTAATCGTTCCCATAACAGAAATGAAGATAGGTGGTTTGAGATATTCAATAAGCCAACTGGTTCCGGAGAGATAGGATATTATGGTGAGTGGGGCGTCTTCGATAATAGTTCTTATGAGTTGCACATGGTTGCCCACGGCTCGAATTGGACTTTAGTTAACTTAACGCTCAATGTTAGGCACTTCTTCCCACAACAATGGTATTTGGATAGGACTAATATACAAGATATGCCCAACAAGCGTAATTTCTCTGTATACAACCAAAACTACTATATGACCGAATTTAATATGAATTATACTGATTTCTATTATAGTGGCGCCTTCTTAAACAGCACTTGTATTATGAACTTCAATTATATGGTAGACCCAACCCAACCAGCTCCTCTCGACCCGCTTCAAGTTTATTACGTCAATAGTAGTTACACAAGTGGAAATCCAGCTACATCTCCCTATGCACAACTCTTGCGACAAGTATATCCAACAAGCCATCCCGCGTATAGGAACCGAAATTCATCTTATTGGTCGGCAAACTTTACTATAAACGAAACTGGATTTGTGGGAACAACTGGCGCCACAGCGAAGTTTTACATAGCGTTTGTATCTAAAACTCCACCCTCAAAACCATACTACTTAAAATATGCTTGGTATAACTATAGTGGTTCAGATTTCAATAACACTAACCTTACACAGTATACTTCAAACAATGGTGGCGCTTGGACAACTATCAAAGGAACTATAGATGTTTGGGGTTCTGGTGCTAACCGAAATGGAAGCAATTACATTTGGTATAAAATGTATGCCAATGATTCTCAGGGAAATGAGAATTGGTCTGCCATACAACGAACACAAATTACTCCCGGTAATGTTCCTCCCAACCCAGCAAACGTCATTCAGCCAAACGCGACAACCAACTATCATTCCGGTCAAATTATAAACTTAACTTATAGATGGCTTGGTGACCCAAACCTTGATTCTTGTTGGATAAATGCGTCGTTATATGATAACACAACACACACATACTTATATCCAATATGCAATCACACTTGGACGTATGCTTATTACTTAAGTGTTCAAAATCACTATGAAGCTTTTGATACTGACCACTTAAATATCCAAACGGGCAAGTATGATGTGAGAATCACTGTTCGAGATTCAGTTGGTCATACAGTAATAACCGTGGGACCGGTATTCAACTTTACAAGACTTGGACTTACACACCCATACTCCTTTAATATTTCGTTTAGAAATACAACAATTTATGATTCAGAATACCATTGGAATATATCTTTCGCCAATAGGAGTATTCGAAAGTGGAATACAACCATTGCTTGGAATATTTTTTTCAAAAACGTAATAACTAATATGTCAGTGAGTCATTGGAACATAACATTTAGGAATTCATCGGCATTGAATATTTCCATTGATTCAGAGTTTCCGGCTAATAAGAGTTCAAATATTCCTCGTTATCCAACGACCCATGTAAAGCTTACCAATTATTATAACTATAGAATGAATATCACATGGTCATGGGGATTCAATTCTTCTTGTACAGAAATAATGGGCCATTCCTACAATGAATCTAATGGATATGTATACATGCCATTCTCCAACGCATCATCTTATTCAACAACTTACTATTGGGCTGTTTACGTTGAAGATGGTAATGGACATAACGCATCAGCTTGGTATTACTTTAGAACGGAAGTTCCTTCTGGTGGAGGGGGTGGAGGGGGTGGTTCTACTATGATGAGAGATTCAATAGGAATAGTAGGAATAGTTGGTCTATTCGGATTACTTGCAATATGGTTTAAGAAAAAGAAAAGGAGAGAAGATTAGAAATGTTAGAAAGCTTGTTTATAATGCTGTTTGTATCGGGGCTAATATTAACCGTGATAGCAATTATGCGCTGGGAAGAAGAAGGTGACTTATTCTTATGGGGTATGTCCTTCGTAATCTTCGTTGTTCTTATGGCGCAAGCAATATACATCGAAGTGCCTTTCATCGCGGCTACGAATGCTACAAACTATACTACAGGGAATCAGCAACATATGGAGTTGGGAGTTGGAGCAATATGTCTTGGTTTTGTCCTTATAGATATAATTGCAATCATTTTAGAAGTAATTGCTTGGCGGGATAGAAGGAGAAATCAAATAGCTATACCATAAGGTGAACTATGGCTCAAAACAAAAGTATTATAGTCTACAGAATGAAAACAGATGACCAGGTAAAGCAAGCCATCAACTCAATCATTGAACAACTGGCAAAGCATGGACGTGCTGTCACCGAAAATGGAACTGCTTCCCGCGTTCTCTCACGCTTCCTTCGCGAACCCGTAAAACTACAATATATCTTTTTTTCGTGGAACGCAGACCATAAGAAGAGCATAATAGCGCTACCACCATCTATCGAGCTTGTAAGATTGGGAAACAATAAGATAAAACTAAATTTTAAGAAAGATTTCTAATGCGGCGGAAAGTAATTCCAATTGTAGTGATACTCTCTCTATTTGCAACTTATCTTTGGGCGAATGCTGACCCAGCCAGATATTACGCCTTTTCGACTTCCAAACAACCAACTCTCCAAGAACTCAAAGCATTCATCTATCAAGACCAAACCAATAACAATACTTATACTCCATCTTATCAATGCCGTCACTTCTCCTTTGACGTAATAGGAAAAGCAAAGAAGTTCAACTATAGATGTGGCTATGTTTCATTAGATGGTCACGCGATAGTTGCCTTTGATACTACTTCCGGGATTTACTTCTTGGAGCCACAGATGGATATCCTCCTAAGTCAACAACAGCTGGATGAGATGATATCAAATAGGTTTTATAACGTATCGATTTGCGTCAATTATTGTGATGTGACAATCCAACACAAAGCATCATTCTATATTGTGTGGTGGTTATGACCAAGTTTTTATGGAGTAATAAATAGTTATTAAATAGGGAGTTATATGGAGTAATATTTAAAACTTAATAATACGTTAAACCCCCAATTACTATATAAAGGGTTATCCCCATTGTTTACATTATGAGTCCCGGTGGGACAACTGGTTTGAAACCCAGGTTAGGAGGAACGAAAATGAAATTTAGATTCATCGACCCGGACACGATAATGTCAGCCGTCATTGCGTTAGTTATTTTAGCAGTGGGTGTGTTTGCATTCTTCGTTACAGTCTCCAACATCCCAACAACTACACCAACAGCTGGTGGAGCTGGAGCCGCAACGACTGCATTGCAGAACGCAACATATAATGCAATAATTAATGTGAGTGCGACTGGTAACCAAGTCTTTAACATTGTTGGTGTCGTATTAATTATCGCCGCCATCATGTCTATCGTAGGGCTTGTGTATTCGTACATTCGACCACGAGCGTAAAGCTCATTAGGTTGAGGGATTAACGTCCCTCGTATAGGCAAGTGAAATAGGAGATAAAAACATGAAATTTAAATTTATTGACCCAGACACAATCATGAGCGCCGTAATCGCCCTGGTAATTCTGGCAGTTGGAGTGTTTGCGTTCTTTGTGACGGTTAGTAACATCCCGTCAACTGTACCCGCGCACGCGTCAACTACACTTCAGAATGCAACCTATAATGCCATCATAAATGTATCCGCAACGGGCAACCAGGTTTTCAACATCGTGGGTGTTGTATTAATCATCGCGGCAATCATGTCAATCGTGGGATTAGTCTATTCATATATTAGACCCCGCGCATAAGCAGGTGACTTGGGGGCTTAAAAACGCCCCTTAAACATTCTTTAAAAGGAGAAAGAAAAAATGAAATTCAAATTTATCGACCCAGACCAAATCATGTCAGCTGTTATTGCCTTAGTGATTTTAGCCGTCGGTGTCTTTGCGTTCTTCGTGACAGTGTCAAACATTCCAACTACGCTTCCTGGTAATGGAACAACTTCGGGAACAACTTTGACTAATTCAACATATTATGCAATTATGAACGTCACGGCAACCGGGAATCAAGTCTTCAATATAGTCGGTGTTGTTCTTATCATAGCGGCTATCATGAGCATCGTCGGTCTCGTCTACAGCTACATACGCCCAAAAATGTAAGAAGGATGACAGAATGAAGCTCAGATTCATCGACCCGAATCAGATTCTTGGTGTGGTGCTCAGTTTAATGGTGCTCGGCATAGGTGTGTTCGCATCATTTACAGTATTCGCCAACATTCCAACCTCTACACCAGCTGGTTCAGCCAATAGAGCCGGTTCAGGTTCTATTACCAATACAGCTAACATTCACTTAGATGTTAACGCAACCACGAGATGGATATCAACACCAAACTATATAAACAACACAGCAGTGTGTCTGTTATATGGTTTGACTTGTGGTGATACGCCACATACGTTTCTCATCCAAGATGTTGGTGCAGTCAATGGGACGTTCATAGCTGGCAATTCAACGTATAGGTTCGATAGTTGGCCGCATTTTGCAAACAGCTCTTATACATTAGTCTATTCAACCACAACTGGTGTAACAACTGCGTTAACAAATTCAACCTATACCGCAGTCATTAATGTCAGTGGAACATCAACTTCAGTATTCAACATCATAGGCGTCGTCCTCATCATAGCAGCCATCATGTCAATCATCGGGCTCATCTACACATACGTCAGACCGAAAACATAATAAAAGGGCAACAAAGCCCTTTATTCTTTAGCGCTAAGCGCAAGTGATACATCATGGAATATTCACCATATCAGGATAGTTATTATCAACCAAGGCGGAAGTCAGTCCCAGAAATATTAATAGAGCATATACTCGTTTCCATCACGGCTGTCTTCTTCATCGTTTTAGGGTTTGTAATTGTGTCGATGGCAATATCTTCAATAGATAATACATCGGTTTCATACAAATCGTATACTGAAACGTTCGATACGACTGCTGGTGGCACAGTTTACTACACATCAAATCCGATTCTCAGTTCTATAACGATTACTCGGTATTGGACAGCAAACAGCACAACTGGGACGATGGATTCTTCACGTTATTCTTATGACGATGACGATGGTAGTATTACCATTTCTCCATCTTCACAGCTTACTGGAGTAGAGTATATAACAGTGACCGCTACAGCGGATGTTTCAGAAGCACCATACGAAACGTTTTTTAGCACTCTTGGTATAGGTCTCATCATAGGTTCGATTGCAACCCTATTCGGGATTATAGGCTATTCGTATTATAGAAATAATTATTATTAGGAGTAAAACTATTAAGGTAAACAAAAACCTTATATATATGAAATATAATAAGTAAACATAGGAAGTGAGAAAGAATGGCAGTACATTGGTTTAAGTATAGAAGCAAACCCAGAGGAAAAGTATTAACATTTGTGGCATCCAACAAACGTTTAGCTGAACAGCGAAGGAAAACTTGTTTGAGAGAAGGTTGTAAACCAACTACAGTCTATACAAGTTTTGGTTCAGGTGCGCTTATCTGGGGACACAAGAAGGGGAAGTAAAATGCCAAGACACTTTTACAACGACCAAGACGAATATCGTTGGGAATATCCCCACATCGGTCAGGGTCATTACATCCTTGCCCATAACATGGATGAAGCCGCTCAGATTGCTGTGACAGAAGCGCGTCGCTCTGGTCTTGGGAATGAAATCGTAATCCAGCGGTGGAAACCATCACACGGAAAGAAGTATAGGCTTCTTGTGCAAACATGGAAATCAATTAAAGGATGGAGGTAAGAAAATGTCATACATCCTAAAATACAAAAAAGGCGTCCCACTTCAGTCCGGTCGTAAGACCAAGGGAGGTTGCCTTCGGACGGCTGGTGGTCGAGTTCCAGTATTCGACACAAAGAAAACCGCGTTAGATGTCAAACGTAGAGTCATCGACCGCAGATGGAAGAGTTCAACGAAACGAGCAAAAGCCAATGAGGCAATTTATGTAAAGAAGGTGTGAAGAATGAAAACATTATTAGTAGCAACCTGGATATCAGGTATAGTTGGAAAAGGAAAACCAATGTACAAAATAGTTCATTCAAAATTAACCCCAGAGCAGTATAAGCGAAAGTTCTACAATAGCGATTATCACTTTAGAACTGAGAACGCGATAAGTGTAAAGAAACTTAAGTAGGTGTGAAGAATGAAAACAAAATTCGGACATGATATTGAAGTAAAACGCTATCATGGCTACATAATTCGAAAATTCCGTGATGGTAGTTTTGACATCAAACGGAAGAGTAGAACTATTGCCCTTGGTAGTCATGGTGGATTTCGCAAAGCTAAAGAATGGATTGATATAAAGGTGTGAAGTATGACAACAATCCATGTAATTGGGAAGACTGCATTAGATGTTAGAAAGAAGGTAAAGAAGAACATTGTAGTTACAAGAATAGTAAAGTTGCATGAAAGGAGTTTTTGGTTGCACGAAAGAGGTAAAAAGAATTTGAACGTTTATTCGGTAACATATCATAAAAAGGAGAAGTGAAGTATGGCAACATACGACGTTAGTGGATTAGCTGGTTCAGTTATCGGTGTCGCTGGAATGGGAATCAGCGTTGGTTTACTTGCTGGAATGGCGCGCAACATCCAAGACATCACTTATTCAAAGAGACCCACGCCACAAGGAAGGAAGGTTGCTCCATATCAATATAAACCCTATAAGTCGAAGACCCGCTACAAGCCGTACAAAGCCTATAACCCTTATGGTAGTTGGAGGTAGATAGAAATGACAATTTATAGTGGAGTAGGTCCTGACATACATGTAACAAAACGTTTTAAGAAGCGTATGCATCGGGGATGGGAAATAGAAATCACTAAACGTGAAGATGGTTACGTTTATGCAGATGTTTGGATTGGCGATTACGGATTAGAACCATTTGTCGTCAGAGCGAAAACAGCAGTTAGTGCTGAGAAACAGGCAAGGAAGTATATAGATAAGCTTGAAGATAAGCTACTTTATAAGCCGAAAGAAAGGTCACTCTTCCCTGGATGGTTAAATGATATTCAAGTCTAAGCCCAAGTCGGTAATGAAATCATATATTGCTTTACATGGTCTCGTGCCAAAACAAGAAATCAAAGACTTCCATCATCGAATCCCACCTAACGAAATTTGGGTTCGCCAGGATGTCTACGAAAACATTTGTCAATTCCCTTGGATTAAGAAACATGAGCTCTATGAAATAGACTTAATGAAGAACTATGGGTTATCGTATAAGGAAGCCCACAAGAGGGCTGAAATAGTTGATGGATTGTGGTAAGAATGGTTGAAGTAAGATGTTCAATGTCAAGTTGTTACTATCGTAAAAGAAAAGGTGAGTTATATCTTTGTACCAAAAAATATATTAACGTTAAAGACCTTTATGGTGGACGTAATCCAGAGTGTTTAAATTATAGAGATGTATTTGCAAAGTATAAAAGATGGTAAAAGAGTTAATAATATGTACGACAATATTATCCAATAATAATATAAATAAAAGATACATAATATGAAGGAGTTAAAGTAAATGCCCAAATACCTCTACAAAAAATTCCCTTACGTCCCTCTCATCAAAGAGCATACCGAGCTCGTGAGAATACTTCGTAGTGGAAACAAAAAGCAAATCAACAAACTCCTTCGCGAGCAAACTAAGGAGTTAAAAGAATATAAGGCGGAATACGCCGCCAAGAAAAGGAGATGATGTCAAAATGAGATATAAAAAAATTCAACCATACGCACTTCGAATGATATCGAATATGAGTTATCAAAGAGGAATTCATGATGAACTCTACGACCCAAAAGGATTAGGTCGTGAGAAGGCAGATGATATAGCACATTTTAGTAAGCGTAAAGATGATTTGTTATCCGCCATAGATTTAGCTGAACAGGAAGCCCTTCAGGATTACCTTTCATATCAACATAAGCAATACTATTCTTCACTCATTAGAGAGTTAAAGAGTTACGCAAAGCAAAGCAAATCTACATTAAATATGTATAGGAGACTTTAATATGCCACGAACACCAGAATATGGTCCCGAATATGAATATCATTCACAACAAGCCGCCACCAAAGAAGACATTCCAACATTTAAAGCTGAACCTGTCTTACTTTACATCAAAACCGGTCTTGGTCGCTACGAATTAGTTGACCGCACCTTCAGTTCCCGAAATGAAGCTCGCCGGTTTGCTGAAGAAACGTATGGCGACACTCCAGTCAAAGTCCTTACGCAATCTGAAGCACTCTCAGAGGCAAAGCGTCAAGCAGAACGCGCCGAGAAAATCCAACGCACTAAAGAAAGAGTTGTCTCTGGCGCCAAAGCCGCAGTCACCGGAACTCGCGAAGGCGTTAAGAAGTTTGGTGAAAAGGCACATGAGTATCATGAACGTCTTGAGACAGCTGAGCGTCGACGTCTTGAAAGAGAAGAAGCAGAGGAAGAGAGAGCACTTGAACGTGAGCGATTGGCAATAGCAAGAGAGAAACTCAAAATAGAAAGAGAACGCCTGATGGAAAAGAGAAAAGCAGAATTAGAAAAACTCAAAGGTGAACGCGAGGCTCTTAAATCTACAAGACCTAAGTCTCCCTATTACCCGGAATCCAAACCCGCAGGAACTTTCCATGTCCCAAACATCTGGCAACCATCAACCGGTGGCAAAGTCATGACGCCCGGTGGTCCACGTCATACCATTAATCCGCCGCCGCCCATGACAACATCACGCCCGCTTTCCTTACAAACCGGTCCATCGCCTTCCAGACTAAACCCACCAAACATTTGGGACCCACATAAATCTAAAAAGAAGGATAAATAAATGATACCACAAGTCAAATGTAGCTTCTGTGGCAAAAAGACACTCAATCTCCGCACAATGCGAGACATCTATGGAAAGATGAAGTGGGCTTGTTTGGATTGCTACTATAAGAGGTGAGAAGAATGGTAAAGTCAAGTATAAGGATACGAGGCAAATATAAAGGTTTAGGTGGTCCGGCTTTAGAAGGAATGATACAAGCAGAAAAGGAGAATAGAATGAAGAAATTAAAAGTGTCAAAAGTAAAACCAACAACATACGCCAAGTCAACAAAGAACGCAATGAAACACAAATCAAAGAAGTTTAAAGTCTAATAAATTATAAATATATGAAAAGTCATTTAAGAATAGGATGGGAACAACATGACATTCCATAAAGGTAAGAAGTCTCGAAAAGTTATACGCAAGCGCCAGCTCTCCGACCAGCAACTCATTCGCCAGCACATAGAAGAATACAAACATCAAATCGCCATCGGGCGTGATTACGCGGGCGCCCTAAAATACTTGTGCGAGTCAACCAAAGGTTCTGGTTCACTTGAGAAACTGCGACTTCGCATCAACAACGCCAGAGGCACTCCCGGCACTACTGGAGTCAGTCTCGATGGGATTAGAGTTGGTAAAGATACGTTAGCTTATATACGCCGGCTTGAAGACGAAGGCATCATAGAGCCATATCATAAGGGTCAGGCTTCGCTTAAGCTCGTTGGAAAGGCTTACTTTCCGTGGTTAAAATAGATGGGGATGGGAATTTAAATCTTTGAAGGGATGCACGTTAATAGTTACTAAAAACTAAAAATAAACAATAGGAGAGAAAACATGTCAGATAAAATATTGGCAAGACGCATAAAATTCGGAGTAGCCTTTTTAGTCATCACTTTGGTGTTGACGTCTTATGCTAACTCCGTAAGAATAATAACCGATACGACCGATTCATCAACCGGCGTCATTATGTATGATGGAGACTATGATTTTAAGAATGGTTCTACCTTCGAACTGATGTCGAAGATTTACGTGTCGAATGGCAATATCTATAACGCCACTCAGGACAACGTCAAGTACGCCGCATGGAGTCTCAACGCCACTTATGGAGTTGTCTACATTCCTTATGGCGTTTCGTTTGCATCCCTTCTCCAACATGGGTCGCTTCCAACCAACGTAAACTTCCAATGTTATAACTATTCTACCACTCCAACCATAAACGTCACTGGCGCTCAACCCGGTTTCATGTGGTTCGATTCAGCAAACAACGTCCTTAAAGTAAAGCGCAATGCTGGGAATTGGGCAACCATAAATGTCAACGCATCGGCGGGCGCAGATGGCGCTGGTTCCATTACAGAAGAAGACAGAGCAAAATGGAACAATTCAGTTACTCATGTCAACGCTTACGATGACCTTTGGAACACATCTCTTCGCAAACTCAGTTTTATGCTCAAATGGAATGGAACAGCTTTAAAGGCAAATAACAGTGCACTCAGAATAAATCGCACCGCTGGATTTGGAATAAATTGGAATAATACAGTCATCAAGGTCAATCGAACACAGGGATTCGGTAACAAATGGAATCAAACAACGTCTGGATTTAATAATTCTAAAACGTTTTGGGCCGCTTGGAATGCCTCTACAGGTGACTTGCGGTTCATAGGGTGGAGTCACAATTGGAATAGAACAACACTCCAACTTAACAATACAATTTTAAAAGTTAACAGAACGATTGGATTTGGTAACAAGTGGAACCAAACCACTGCGGGATTTAATAATTCGAAGACTTTCTGGGCAACATGGAATGCGTCTACTGGAGATTTAAGGTTTATAGGGTGGAGCCATAGTTGGAACAGAACCACCACTCAGTCAAATAATACGTATCTCAAAGTAAATCGAACTATCGACTTTGGAAGTGAGTGGAATAATACAGTTCTTAAAAGTAATCGAACTTCCGACTTCGGTAACAAATGGAATCAGACTACAAGTGGTTTTAACAATTCCAAAACCTTCTGGGCATTATGGAATGCGTCAACAGGAGATAACAGATTTTTGGGATGGAGCCACAACTGGAACTTGACGACAACACAAATGAACAAAACCGCCACTTGGTGGGCTGGATGGAATGCCACTACTGGCGGCAACTTCGCCCCGAATGTTACTTTCATTACCAACAGCCGTGGTTACAAGTTCCCTGTATCTAACGTGGGTATCCAAGATGCAATTTGGGATTTAAACAACACCGGTTCTGGTTTGATGGGATGGGTGGAATTACCGCCATGTAACATATCAATTACCATTCCGATTAGAGTACCGAGTAATACATGGCTTCGAGGCGCTGGTAATTCTTCCGTTTTATACTTAGCTGATGGAGCAAATAAAACTTTATTGGTTAACTTCTACAGAAGTTTAATTGTTGGTGGAACAACGGTTGCAACAGGTAATAACTCAAATGTAAAATTAACTGATTTTACCATCAACGGAAACCAATACCATCAACCCCACCACATTTCAATATCAAACTGGGGATGGAACCAGGGACATGGAATGCAGTTATTACAAACCCACAATTTAACGATAGAGAGAGTTACGATAGAAAACACTATATTAGCTGGAATATACATTGGAGCTTGTAACAATGTTTTCATTCAAAATGTGAAAGTAACTGAAGCGGGAGTGTGTTGGGGAGATGGTTTACCATCTGGTGTTTCGGAGAATATATTACCCGGTGGAATTTGGGGTGGAGCATGTACTAATGTAACAATATCACATTGTCTGTTTTCGAACTATTGGAACCACGGAACTTGTTTTGAATCTATTTCGCTTACCGGTTCACCAAGTTATGGAATGAAGTCGAAATGGATTACGATTTCCGATAGTTTGTATCTCAATGGGTTCAGTGGAATATGGTTTGAAAATGGTGGAAGAGCTACAGTTACGAATTGTATTTTTAGAAACATGACAAGACAGGAAGATGTATATACAACCAATAATGAACCACGGGCGATAGTACTTGGCGCGGGGACAGAACGAGTTACCGTTAGTAATTGTCTTGCGGAGAGGTGTGGTAACATATCAGCGAGAACCGGGTCAGGTTTCATTTTAGGTGGGAATAATAATACAATCAGTGATTGTATCTTGAATGAGATATACGGTTGTGGAGTAGAGATGTATGGTGATTACCTCACTCTTTCAAATTGTTATATCAATAACGTTACTGGAAATGATGGCGATGATACAACAGGATATGGAATCAGATTGACTACTTCTACTTCTCATTTAAGAGGAGTTTCAATTTTAAATAACAAAATCAATCAAACATCTGCTTATGGAATTCACTTAACATCAGCTGTGGCGAGTGATAAACAAAAGAATATAGGAGTTCTTGTCAGTGGGAATTACATAAGTTGTACGAGAACTGATGAAGACTATGGAATATTTTGTGGTCTTTACAACGCAACCATTACAGATAACACAATCACAGGATATTACGATGGTATCCAAACTTGGGCAAGCAACGGTACAATTAGTGGAAACCATATTAGCGGTTGTGGTCGGTATGGAATTTACTCGATAAGAGATGCAACTCCAATACTACATGGTGGCAAGTACAACATTATAACGGGGAATACAATTTCAAAATGTACATCCGATGGTATTAACTTCAATTGGAACTTTACAACTGTTTTAGGAAATACAATCAAAAGTTGTGGCGGAGATGGAATTCAAATTGGTGGAAGTCCAAAATGTTGCAACAATACAGTTACCAATAACATGATTACTGATTGTAGCGGATATGGAATTCGAGAAAGTACAACAGGAAACTATAATATCATAAAAGACAACAACGTTATTACCTGTACTGCTACTATACTACAAAGTGGTGCACGTTCAATAGTTCGAGACAACATTGGTTACAACACCTTCTTCGACATCGTAAACCAATCAACCTTCCAACCCGGCTACGCTTGGTTCGACTCCGCCAACAACCTGCTCATGATTAAAAGGTCAGCAAACAATTGGGCGCACATATACGCCAACCAGTCCGCCGGCGCCTCCGATGGCGCAGGTTCCATCACTGACGCTGACCGCGCCTCTTGGAATTCGTCAATTCGCAAACTCAGCTTCATGGCAAAGTGGAATGGCACATCTCTCAAGGCAAACAATACCGCTCTCAAGACCAACAGAACCATCGGCTTTGGTACAACTTGGAACAACACAGTCGTCAAAGCCAACAGGACTTTAAGTCAATTTGGAGTGTCGTGGAATCGAACTATCGGCTTCGGTCACAACTGGAACCTCACAACAACACAAATGAACAAATCAATATCGTGGTGGGCTGGATGGAACGCTTCCACTGGTCTTGGTGCAAACTATAGCGCTCTCCCTATAACAGTTTCTGTATACAAAGCCGATGCCAGTTGGACTGCCCGTGGTGGTAGAAATGGAACCATTATCGCAACAGATGCCAACTTCACTTACGTTCTCCAAAAGGCAAGTAATTGGATTGTTGGTAGTGGAACCATTTTCATCAGAGACCCGGGTACTGAAATCTTCATAACAGCCACAGTAAACTTCACCAACAAAGAAATCTTTGTTACAAGCGATGGTGCAACTCTTAACTTCACAGATACAAACAAATCAATATTCCATTTTGAAGATACTTCTGCGCCGTACTATGGTTTGACTTGTGGTGTTTCGGAGTTTAGAATCAAAGGGAGAATGTTCGCTTCAAGACAAACGTTCGCAAACTTCACTAATGTAACCGCGCGGGTTGAACACATCATTTGTACAGATAGGTTGCATAACTTTGTGTCGTTATACGGATATGCAAAAGCATCTACAATAACAGAAAACAATATCATAGTCCATAACGCAATTATCATGTGGGGATATGATACAACGTATTGTGCAGATAGTACAATCATTAGTAACAACTACTTAAGAGGAATGTATGATAGTGCCATTATGCGTTTTAATTATGGAGTTTATTGTAGATATTCTTCTCGCGTCGTTATATCAGATAACATTCTCTATCAGAATTGTTATGGAATTTATTCAACCAAAAGTTCTGATGATTACATGCGGGTAACTGGCAATTACATTTATGGCGGTCTTATTGGTGTTACGATGACAGGTGACTTTGCTATTATCTCTAATAACTTCTTTAATCCAACCTACGCAAATTGTCAGGGTGTTGATTTAAAAGCCACCATATATGGGACTGTCATTTCAGGAAACACTATGATATCTGCAAACAATCATGATTGTCACTATATTGATTTAGATACAGGAACAAGAAGAGTTATTATTAGTAACAACGTCTTTTATGAACAAACCGCACCCGCGGATTGTTATGGTGTTTATTGTAGTGGTTCTGCTTACGATATCTCAATTCTTGGAAACCAATTCGTTGCATCTACCACAGGAACTTCAATTCCAGCGTATATTGCAAACGCAGAAAGATGTCTTTTCCATGATAACGTTATAAGAGAGTTCCAAGATGAAGTCTATTTCCTCAGTCCAATCAACTGTTCAATCAAAGACAATGTTGGAAACTATTCTTTCTTCGATACAACGGAGACAATGTATCCAGTTGGTGGATATGCTTGGTTTAACGAAACAACCGGTAAGCTTGGAATTTATTCCCAGGAACTACATCAAATGGTCTGGAACATTTCGTCTGGTCGCGGCATCGCTGGTCCAGCCGGTGCTGGTGGTGGTGGTGGTAATAACGCAACCGTCATCTATAACAGCCTTGGATACAACTATCCTGTTACCAACGCTGGTCTTCAATCCGCAATCTGGGATTTGAACGCTACTGCCGGCGGATGGGTTCAATTACCACAATGTAACATAAGCATCACAACAATTATACGTATCCCAAGCGGTGTGTGGCTCCGTGGAGCTGGCAACGCCTCAGTCTTATATCTTGCTGACAGCGCTGACATCCAAATGATTAGAAACTATGGATGGGGTGTTTCTGGAACCGTTGCACCACTTGTTTACGATGAAGCACACAACATAAGAATTTCTGATTTAACTCTGAATGGCAATGCAATGCATCAAACCATGTATCACACAACTGCGAATGGTCCTCTAATCAGACACGTCATCAACTTCGTCTATGTAAACAATTCTGAAATAGACCATGTAACAATCAAAAACTCGAATGGAGCTGGTATCTATTGGCGAAATAGCCACCACATAAGAATCACAAATTGTCATTTTGAAGATATTGGTCCAAACTTCATGGCGTTCAAAACGTCCAACCAACTTACCCATGAGACTTGGGAGATTATGGGAATATGGCTTGGTTCCACAACTAATTTCACTGTGGATAATTGTCACATGAAGAACATACACAGTTGGGGAATAGTATTTGAATTCCATGGGATTAACAATTATATACCACGCGATGGCATCATCAGCCACTGCATTATAGAAGATTGTGGTGGTGGAATATGGACAGAAGCCGCATACAATACTCTTGTGGTTGATTGTCATGTCATCAGTGCCACCAGATGGAGAGTATATAACGATACAGCTGTAACTGGATGTACAGGGTTTGGTGCAACCGCAAAAGCGAAAAACATCATTTTCGATTCTTGTTCAGTCTTTAGATGTGGCAACGAAAGCGGCGCATACGGTGGATATGGATTTAGAATTGCTGGGGAAAACATAGTTAGAAATTGTGTTGTCAATAAGTCAGCATACATTGGAATCCGAGTAGATACTGCTAACGCTTCAATTTTAAATAATAAGATAACTAATACAAGAGATTATGGAATTTATGTATATTCTTCTGATGCGGCTACTGTAGACCAAAGTCCAATTATAGTTGGAAACAAGATTTATGGAATGGGAAATACCGCCATTTACTTAAGACAAGCTGGTTCCGCATTGAAAAGAGGAAACCGTGGTGGTATAGTTTCTAATAACATCATCGGTAATGCATCAAATGGTGATGATGTTTACGGTATTCATAATCATTACAATAACATGACTATTTCGGGCAACAACATCATGGGAGTCGATTATGGTATACTGATAGATGCAAGTTACTGTTCAGTTAATAATAACCATATTCAAGGAACTAATGCATATGGAATAGTGACAACTGCCATTTCTCCTCTTAGGTATAACACATTTGTTGGTAACACAATTATGCGAGCAACCACGGGAATGTTCTTTCAAAACTTGTATAGTAGTACGATATCTTCAAATACAGTTACCAGTTGTTCCGTACAACCAATACGAGAGGATGATAATTGTGGTAGTAATTTTATTTCTAACAATATGGTTGATGGGAACACGGCAAATACCATTACAGCAATGTATACCAATACATCCATCCATAATAACTATGGATATTATACCTTCTTCGATACAGTTGACCGTGGAGGAACAAACGCTGGGTATTCCTATTTCAATGACACCACGGGTGACCTTGGAATTTATTCAACCACACTTGCTCGTTGGGTTTGGTTTGAAGGATTAGGTGGGTAAAGCATAGTAAGTTAGGGAGAAATACATGCAACCAACATTCAATTTCGTCATCCCAACCCTGTTTCGGGAATTCGATGGGAAGCGCTATACATACTGTGGTCAGTATCCAAAGCGCAAGAAGCTCATCACTGACCTGAAGCACACGATGTTTAAGCATGGATTCTATCTCAAGATTCAGCGCATTTCAGACACAGATGTAATCATCTGGAGTCGCGCGCGTTAGAATAGGAGGAATAGAAATGACAAGAAAATGGGCACCAAATAAAGTAAAGGCAAAGACAATTGCGAAACGTTGGAGAAAGAAAGGTTATAAAGTTTCTTCTCCATACAAAATAAAAAACAAGGGTTACGCGATTAGTGTTAAAAGAAAGTAGAAAGAAAACAACCATAAGCAAAATGAAGGAGGTGAACTATGGCAAAAATCCGTGTGAAGGCACACATGAAGAAGAAACCCGGTAGCTACAAGAAACACAAAGTCAAAGGCTACTTACGAAAAAAGTAGTGTATGGCTGACTGGCTTACTCCTTAGTGGGTAAGCCGGTTACTCCATATAAACTATTAACGTTAACTAAAACCTTAAATATTAGGATTAATATATGATATCATGGTGAGAAAATGAATATATGGAAGAAAAAGAAAACCAGACGCGGTCTTTCACAATGGGAAAACGACTCAGGCAGATTTGTGTATGTATCATCTACTACAAACACGAGAGGAGAAAAAGTTTGGGTAGTAGATAGTAATCATCCTCTATATTACATAAATGCAACTTACTTTGATAGTAGAGCCAAAGCTATGGCACATGCTTTGGACTTTATGCGAAGACACGACGAAACATCACCTGGTGACATTATATTTAGTCAGAACGTAGATTTAAGAACTATGAATAAGTTGTAGGTGAGAAAATGGGCTTAGAACTACTCGGATACAAAATCATAAGAAAGAGCGATGGGAAGCAAGCCATGTATGTTGGAATTGTCAACATGCTCAATAAAAAGCTGGTTGCCAACCTTATGAGAACTTATCCAAAATCCCGCTACATTTGGGTTGAGTTCAGAAAGATATCAAGTCCGAAGACAAGTATGTATTCCTATAAGTAGGTGAAGTAAATGAAAAAGGAAATAATTCAAGAGTTAAAAGATAATTTTGACGATGTATCAATAAAGGGAAACACCGTTACTGTGCGAAGAGCTTTCTTTTATACTTTTGGTCAGTCAGAAGTTGACCTTGAGAACAAAGTGAAAAGTCTTTATCCTAATGCTCAGATTATAGATTCTGGAGTTAAGAATTACGCAAAACCATTTCGTGGTGGAGCAAGTGTAAAGCAGTCACCACATTGGTGGGTGACATTTAGATTGTAACCAACTACAAAAGTTAACCCGCAGTCTTAATACAAAAATATATGCTCAAATAGATGGCTCGTCACGGAAGGTAGAAAATGGTCATGGATGGTAAAGAATGTCAGATGTGAGATATTACCTCTCAACCGGTAAAAAGCAAGTCATGTATACATTGTGGCGAGAGACCTTTGCTGGTTTTATGGGAATCTCACACTACAGTTTCGTAAAGATTTTGGCGATGACTGAAGCTAAAGCCGTTAAAGCCGCCCAAGAATACACACGTGAACATGGAGGAACATTTGAAGGAATAGACCAAGCACCACGCTTTAAGCGCTCAACTTCATTTGATATGTATGGAATGCACTTCACTGAGAAGAGGAAAGGAGGAAAAGCCTTTTTTATGGGAATTGCCTCTCAAGACTTCTGGCGAGAGTGGAGAGAAAAGAAGGAAGAAATGAAACAATCAGGCTTCTCAGTTTCTAAATGGAGAGACCCAAGAAAGAATATAGATGTATGGTATGTGTTTTTCAGGGAAGGAAAGTAAATGAAAAAACTAACATTTTCCCAACTGAACCCATATAAATGTTATACAGCTCATTTAGTTCACAATCGATGTGGAACTGAGAATCTCATCCATCGCTATGGTAAAGATATTAGTGCATTAACATATACTGAATACTATTGCAAAAAGTGTAAAATGAGAACTAAAATATATCATTCAATTATGCCAGAGCCAGATTATGTTCAACCATATGTGGATATTTACTATACGGAGGACTAAGATGCGCGGCTACAAAAACACTAAAGGTGGCTTCGGCTTCGGCTTCTCATATGATTGTCCGATTTGCCATAAACGTCACCGAGAAGGTAGCAAACTCTGGAAGCAACATCTTCCCTATTACGAAAAGACATTACCGAAGTTTAGTGGGTGGTAAGAAATGTCAAATTTAGTGACAGAAGTAGTTCGTATAAAAGTATTGTTTACAAGAAAGGAGATATGATTAAAATGAAACGACTTTATGAAAAAGGAAAAATAGGAATAGTAGGTTTTCCAGATGGAACAATATTCATCAATACCCATGTGAAAACAATACCTTATAAATTTATTCCCCAGAGTAAAAGTATGAGACCTGGTCAGGCTCACATTTGTGTTTCAACATTTAGTGAACTAAATTTGGGTACAGGAAAAAAGATACACACCTTTCATATATTAAAGTAATTGGTAAACTCGCATAAGGAGGGATGGGAAATGATATTCATGCGAGTGGATGGGACGCAACTTTACGTTAAGAAAAGGAATTGGTTAAGATGGTTTCTTAGGATTTAAACAACAGCCGTGGGGATTCTTTTTTTGTTAGGATTCTCTCCGCCACCCTCCAAATCCTCACGGCATCATTCCATTAAATAAACTTTTTTAATCATTATTAATCGTTATCCCAAACTATACAAAAGTATATAAAGGGATACCCGTATTTTATAACTATTGGTTAGGAGAGAATCAAAGGTTATGACACCACAAATCGATGAGCAATCAAAAATCGTATCAGTCAGCGTTCCAGCCGAAATGAAAGTATGGTTGGACAACCATCCAAAAGTCAACCGGTCGAAACTATTTCAAGACGCCGTAAACTCCTTACAATACCCTCAAGCAAAGAAACTATCACCATCAACCACCCTTCTTTGCTTTATGGGTGTTGTGGGTGGAATTGTAATAACCCTTCTTGCGATTGTCCTTCAAGGACTGACAGGAGGCAAGATAGATATTATATTTCTCTTTGGTCTCATCTTCATGGGATTAGCACTATCACTCGGCTCATTCCTTACGATTATGAGAGCAAGGAAGATTGCAAAGATAAAGCAAAAGGAATAGAGAATGCCAAGTTCGTATGAGGACGACATTGATAAAGAAGTCTCAGTTACAGTAGCTCAATTCGTCCTGAAGCCAGATATCCCGCTTAAAGAGAAAGCATACTTCATGCGCTTCTACGTTATGTTCTCTAAGATATCTGCCCTTGGATACATTCGCCGGGATGACATCCTTGCATTTAAGGTTACATATAAGATGGTTGCCATTCTCCTTGAAAATGGTATATATGATTATGCACATGAGCTCATGGGTGAGTTTCTTATGACGCTTCAGCTTACACGTTCAGTCGGTGGATTTTGGACTTTGTATGGTCAACATGGAGTTCAACGCACTGAAGAAGTCCAACGCATTCTTGCGCGGACTAACAAAGGTTCATTACGTTCGAAAATAGGTGGCGCCCTATTTGGACGGGGAAAACAAGAAGCACCTGCGCCAGTAACAGAACCGGAGATGTAATCAAATGTTTGGTATAGCAATATTGTTTATGATTGTGGGATTCCTGTTAGCTGGAATATGTAGTGTTCTGCCACAAACCATCTATCTCCAGATGCCAGCAGAAATCAAACTCATGCTTTTATTCGTTGGAATAATAGTAGGTTTCATTGGAATGGTATTGTTGAGAACCCGCGCCGTAAAGACCGGCGCAATTCACCTCATTAAACCCGGTAAGCCCAACCACCACTTGTGGCTTTACATCCACCGGGATGGTGTAGCGCAATTTACTCCTTCAATCCGAGTTGGTGAAAGTCAACTCTACAATAAAGATATGGACTCACAAGTCATCACAGCCCGCACTTACAGAATCGCAGACCATAATCTTTGCATCGTCCCAGAAGTCATAGGTCATGGAGTAGATGTAGATTATGTTCTTTATGTTAACCTTCTTGAGTCAGTCTATGGACTTGAGAGTTTAAAAGAGGCAAGACACTCAACAGCAGATGATGTCTTGCGCAAGTTTGGAATTGGTCGTTATAAAGAAGTGGAGAGTGAAGAAAATGTCGCGACTGGAAGAGACATTACAGAGATTGAAAAAAGAGCTTTACTTGAAAGAGCCTCAAAAACGAAACAACTACATTCCCATTGAAGCGCCTCCAGCGTCGCCGGAATCGAATCCGGAAATGGAGGAAATGCGTTCGGAATTAGTTCAAGAATACAATGAAGCTCAAAGGCAAGCTCGAATTCAAGAAGAGAATGAGATGAAAGCAATCCAAGAAATCAACCCACACGAAAAGTATGTAGACGTAGTTGCCAATCGCTCTCCCAAAGGCAAGTTTGCAATGACGCTCGTTGGTCGACCCATTGACCTCTTTAAACTCGAGAACTACTTGGTTTTCACTATAAGTCCAAAGACTAATACGACACTTATGCGGTACAATGAAGTTAAAACTATGGAAGACGTTCAGGGATATGGAAAGAATGCGATAGTCAAAAAGCGGAAGGGTGGATATGGATTCTTGCTTATGATGATTATCATTATAGTCATTATGATTGTCGTTGGAGTAGTCTTTCTTATGTATGGTCCTCAAATCATACAAGGGATGACTGGGATGTTTGGAGGAATGGCGTAATTGATATCTCCCATTAGAAAATTAAAGATAGGAATTGGCGCAACGCTGTTTTTACTTGGGTTGAGCTTTTTCCTTTCTTATTTTTTCCAACTGGTGGAATTTAAAGATATAGATTATGATTATGTGTTCCTATCAATAGGAGTTGTGATGCTCGTGGCATATGCTCTCTTAGCCGCAATCTTTTGTAGGCTATGGAAATACCACGAGCTTTGTAAGGAGTGTTTTGTCCAGAAGGAGATGGTAAAAGATGAAAACATACGAAAACTTAAGTAAAGCCGAAAGAGAAAAGTTATCGCTTTTCTTACAATATGTTGCAATAGAAAAAAACTATGGAGTCACTGTTATCGCCGGTGCATTTGTCTTCATAGCAATTGGAATACCTCTGTTTTTACTAACGCCATACATATGGGTTATGTTGTCTGGCGTTATGTGTTTCGTTTACGGGCTTATTCTAATGATGGTTGCTCTGGGACAGCTCCTGCGAATTGAAAAGAAACTCTTTTTAGTATTTGGTTACACCAATAACTTTAAAGAAGTGTTTGGGATAACCCAGTCAGATGTATTAAAAGTTAAAAAAGTAACAGAAACTAAAATGAAAAAGGTGAACTAAAATGCCAATAATGGAAGATATCAAAACAAAAACATACGAAGAACTACTCATCGGTCGTATTGCCAAAGCCTTCGAGGCAATGGACAATACCAATCAAGACTTCTTTGATGAGATAGTAGATGAATTGGAAATGCTCTTCAAGCTCAAACCCGAGATGTTTGCTCAGTTGCTTGAATGGAAGAAGTATCACCAATCGATAGCAGAACAATCATTCCGGCTTGCCGCCCAAAAGGTTGGTATGCTTGAAGGAGACGAAATCGCCCAGCGCATTACTCAAGAATATTATAGAAATCATATAGAGTGGTCGTATCGTAAAGATATGCTTGAGTCTATGATGAACATACTTAACGCCTTTAAGATGATTCCCTTTTCAGTCCCGGAATACGCTGAGATAGAATCAAATGAAGAAGTTACGATGAGCCAACCAGAACCAGCGCCAGTCGAAGAACCCGCGCCACCAGTAGTCCAAAAGCCAACAATCCACTCACCAACACTAAAGCCAACTAACTTCCCTCAGAAGAGACAACCAACGTCACAAGAACAGGAGATACTCCGGGAAGAAGCGCGGGCAAAAGCAGAAGCAGAAGAAATCAGACGAATGGCGGCAATACCCCAGTCACGTCCGACTCCACAACCGCCTAAAAAGAAGTTTGGAATCTTTAAGACAGAGTAAACTATTAAAGCAACCATAACTTATATAAATGACCAAAGTAATTTTGAGTTAAGATAATTGGAGGACAGAATATGTCAAGACATGAAGAAACAGAAGAGGAGATTGTTGAAGGTGAAGCCGAAATGGCTAAAGAAGCAAATAAATCGGTGGTAGAAGAAATGGCAGAATTCCAAGAAAGAAAAGAAGCCGCAAAGGAAACCGTAAAGGCTTTTAAGGCAGATAAGTCAGTCCCAGAAGGGAAACCACAAAAAGACGCCCCCATTCGCGATACTGCGCATCTGGACGCTTTTAAGACAAAGCTCACTAATGATTTTGGTCTTGTAGAAAAGACTGATAGTCATGGATGCGTTCAGTTGAAACTGAAAAACAAAAACGTCATTAAGTTGCTTCCCCGAAAAGGCTGGTATGGAGTATGGCGTGCCGATGGAGATAAAGCAAAGGCATTCCGAGTAGCCAGTCAAGAAGACGAGGACTCCCATTACGCGTTTGTCCAAGAGTTTGTTAAAAGCAACTCCACGGAAGAGGCATAAACCTCTTCTTATTTTTTAGTAAAACTATTAAAGTTATAAAAAACCTTATATACTACGAAGACCATAGATAGTATGGCGTAAGAGGTGAAATGAATGGATAAGATAAGCGAACTCAAAATAGAATTAGATGGATTAAAGCAAATAATTCTGGAACACGAGAAAAGAATACGAGGATTGGAATGGAGGGAAAGACCATGACTAAAAAGAAATCATATACATTTGAAGATGTAAAATGGGCTTGTTCATTTTCAAAGAAGAAAGCTGTTAAGGATTACAAGAAGCAATTGCACAAAGAAATCACTAAGATGCACGATTCTTTTGTTAGAATAAGAAATCAACAATTCGGTAGTCCAAGAGATTACGAAATCATGAGCCACAGGATTGGAGTTATAGATGACGTTTTAGAGTTATTATCTCAGGAGAAGAAAAAATGACTTGTCCGTTCTGTCCAGATGAAGGAATCCAGTATTGTCATCTTCAAGTAAATTTAATTGAATATCAAACCAATAGATGGGATGTTGTTGGGTATCGTTTGTGTATTGGAAAAGATAAATGTCCTTTATACCATAAATTACAAGGAGAGGAAAAATGAAACATATACCTATGGATAAGTGGGGCAAAGACCACTGGTCTACGTTTGCCTATATAGAAACATTAGCCGTAGATGATGGGAAAGAAGGTATTGCAATTCCAAATAAATGTAAAATGCGAACGAACGAAAAGACGCATCCCCATTTAATCGGTAGTATCGGTTATACGACAGATGCATTTAATGGAAGTGGATACCCAACAAGATTAAAAGAAGGACAGGTTGAAGGACACGATGATTGGGATTGTCTTGATGATGCAGTTAGAGAAGGATTGCTTTTCGATGTAGGAACGGGATTGAATCGTGCATTTAAGTTGACAGAGTTTGGATGGGCTGTATCTGTACAATTACGACATCATAAAGCGGAGGGTAAGGTGTTTCATACCTTTGTACCTGATTTGGCTTCAATAAAAATATTACCGGAGATAAAAAAATGAAATTTGAATTCAGAATCAAACTCCTTTGCGCCAATTGTAAGCAAGAAATGGAAGAAGACATAAAACAGGATATGGACAAAGTTATCAGAGTTCGTTGTAAGAACCCCGATTGCGAAAGACCACACGCGGTTTATGTTGTGAGGTGAACAAATGAGTTATAGTTGCGACCGATGTGATTACGAGTCGGATGAAGAATCCGATTTCGTCTATCTCAGTGGATATGTTTGTAAAGATTGTGCACGAAAGTCAAATGAATATCCCATCTTAAAATGTCCAGAATGTGGAGTACCTTTCAAGAAGATATCTGAAACTGAATATGAAGTCAACTGTCATCATCTCTGGGGCATCGGTCAAAAAGAAATACGATTAGTTAGGAGGGCTGAACAAGATGCAAAAGAAAAATAAAATTTTAATTACGCAATATGGGATAAAATTACCAAGTTCGTACTCTCAGTATGCTTTACCCAACCAATACTGTCCGGAATGTAGACAATGTATAACACTTAACAAGATGGATAACAAGGGTTTTGTTAAAGCGGCTTTTAAAAGTTTAGATTGTGACATATGGCAATGTCCTAAATGTAAATCAATATTCATTTTTGGTTTAGCAGAGTTATGGGAAAGAGCACAGGAGTTTTATAGGGATTTAGTAAAGGTTGAACCATGACCACATACATTAGCCATATTTTCCAAGTCAAAGCCCATACAATCGACCTGACAGAGCTCTATCTGAAAGAAGGAGCAATAGTCCTTGTGTCAAATGAGCCTGCTACAGATTGGGCTCTATATGAACGCAAACTACCAGACGTAGATTATTGGGTAATATATACAGCTAATCCAGAGTTGGAGAATCCAGAAGACGTTACACCCCATGATGTAATTATTGTTACGAAACCGGAAGGATTATGTAAGATATTTTATAATCCAGATGACCAGGAAAGAGAGTGTGCAAGAATAGATAAACAAAAAGAAATATTTACAAAATACCATTGGCTTTGGAATAGAGAAAGTAAAGATGAAGAGGTAAAAAAGAAATGAGCGGAAATTGGATACAAGAAATTGAAAACATACACATCTGTCCTTGTTGTAAAAACCCAACAACCATCGAAGACATCCAAAAACAATATCAACTCATAGATGGTGAGAAGAAGTGGCAACTCGCTATAAAGTTCACTCACACAACCAAAGCAAATGAAGACATCAGACGAATCCAATCTGAATGTGAGTGTTTCGATGAGTGTGGTGGTTACTACGTTTACATACCACTGAGTGAAGAAATTACACAACTCAGTCAGAATTGGTATTAGAATGTGGCAAGAATACTTCATCATGGGTGGCTGGTGTTGGGCTAACGACAAAGGACAACAACTAACTATCTTTCGTCGCAACCAATGGGATATAGATTTGAATAATAATACAAAGACTTCCCGCGCTACCTTCGAAGAAGCGAAATCCGTAGTAGACCGCTTCATGCAGGAGAATCCTTAATGTTATATGTAACTTCAGATTCCCATTTCGGTCACAAAAACATTATTCAATACTGCCACCGCCCGTTCAAGACTGTAAACGAAATGAATGAGCACATGATATCAATGTGGAATTCCGTTGTTTCTGAAAACGATGTTGTTCTTCATTTGGGTGACTTTGCGCTTACCAGTCGCCAGCATCTACGAAGTATTCGAGACCAACTCAAAGGCGATATTATTCTCATTCCCGGCAACCACGACCACCCGAGTCGCTTACAAAACTTTAATATCTTCGTCTTGGATTCACTTTACTCCGAAGGCGTAAACATCATTAAAGAGAATATGATATTCTCCCATCGCCCGCTTCTTAATGTTCCCGGTTCGATGGTTAACGTTCATGGGCACATCCATGATAAACCATCGTATGGCAAATACTTAAACGTCTGTGTGGATGTTACTAACTATACACCGCTAACATTTGAAGAAGTGAGAAAAAGGGCAAATAACATTCTACATGGGAAAAGGTAGAAACTATTAAAGTCTTAACAACCCTTATATAGTTCGTAATAAATAGGAGTTTGTAGAGGTTGATTAAAATGCAACTCACAAAAGATGATGTGATAACTGAATATGAAATATTTAAGTTACAAGCACAAGATAAGACAAGACCGAAAGATATTAAGAAACTTGATTACTCCAAATTCCAGCAAGTCATGGAGTTCTATGATATCTATTGTGATAATCATTGGGAATTAAAAAAGACTAATCATGAGGTTTGGAAGAAATTTCTTAAATATAGAAAAAGTCAATCATTATTCGAAAGAGGAGAAACAAGTTTAGTAAATGATTGGCACTATTGGCTCTTCAACTACTGCTTCAAGGATGGATTGAAATGAATCGAAAAGAGAAGAAGAAGTTAATAAAATTGATAAAACACATGGAAATATTGAGTTGGGGTGGTACCAAAATTTTTAAATGGAAAGGGTGAAGTAAGTGGAAGATTTAGCAGTTAGCAAAATAGACAAAGATAGATATTTTCTTTGCATATCAATAATTCCAGAGCCAGATGATGTAAACAATAAAAAACTTGCATACTATATTGCAAAGAAAAAGAAAATTGTATGTCAATGTTGGGACATTAGCAGGAACGGTGAAGTCCCGTATACACGAAAATCTTATTTATTTACCAAAGAGACTAATAAATCTGGTTTAGAACAAGCGAAGAAAGACATGCTTTTGGTTGCTAAAGAATATAAAAAGAAATCACATCCTCCGACAAAATCCAATATCCCAGAATGGTGGTTTTAATGAAACTCGGCAAGACCTTAGACCTCTCCAAATGCTTCTACGACAAAGACCACTGGACACATCCTGATTTGAAACGGGGGAAGACACATTATTACGTTATTGTATACAACGATACTATTAATCTTGGATATTTTTATAAATCAAAAGATAATGAAGGTAAGATATGGTTTAGAACAGATGATGGATGTAGTCATACTCAATTTGGTTGGCTTGATGAATCTCCACTCCAAGAAGGTTGGAAACATATACAGGAAGTTATCATATGATTCGAGTTACAGAAGTGAGAGATGGCTATGGAAACACCGAAACCCACTCTTGGATTGCGTTCTTTCACTTCTTTAACATCCAAGAGGTGATTGTGTGAAGATACATCAACTATGGATTAAAATTTCAATTTGGTGGTTCTTTTCCAAGATTAAGTTGGATAAAGTAATTTGTTGGTGGAGATGGACTAAAGGATATTCTTGTTATGAAATGAATTTAGAAGAGTGATTTTATGACAGATGGAATGTTTGATTCATTAATAGGTAGAGATGAGTATAGAAGAGAACATACTCCTGGTAGATGCTGTGTAAAGGGATGTAAATGACCAACGCTTATGGAATACGATTATAAGTTATATTGTTCCTATCACTATGATAGGTTTGTGAAATCGGGTAAGATTAAAGAACCAGGGCAATACGACCCAGAGACATAGGTGAAGTAAATGAAGAGTGTAGATTTATATAATGTGAATTCTCCAATAATGGTATATCAAGTAATAATCTTAGATATTGTAGTGTTGTTATTAATATTCTTAATGGTGATTCTATGAGAGAAATCAAATTCAGAGCATGGGAAAAGCATTATAAGAAGATGTTAAGACCACATAGATTAATATGGAGAAATGATACTTGGGAATTAGTGTTCATTGAATTCGATTTCAAAGAACTTGAAGAATATCCGCCTTACCCAATATTTAGAGACATACCAGAACGTGTAGAACTTATGCAATTCACAGGTCTTCACGACAAGAACGGCAAGGAGATTTACGAGGGAGATATATGTAGAATTGAATATCCACAAGAAACAAGATTTAGACCAAATCAAAAATATCATGTATTTGAAGTTAAATGGGATAAGATAGGATGGACAAACTTATTAGTGTTTCAATGTGAAGTAATCGGCAACATCTATGAGAACCCAGAGTTATTGGAAGGTGAGAAGTGAATGTTAGAATGTAAATATTGTGGATTTAAAACTGTAAGCATTTCTGAATATCAAACTCATATGTCTCATCATAAGGTAATGGTGATTTAAAATGTTAAAAGCAGAAAAATCGATTAAAACGAAAGAATGTATGTTTTGTGGCAAAAACAAATTTGTCGATGGTTATCCACACAAACTTGGAAAAAAGGAGATTTGCTATGATTGTCTCGAAGAATTGGATAGGATGCTTGACAGTCTTAATTATGGTTCTGAAAGTTAGGTGATTCAAAATGAGAATTGGTAGATATAATACAGAACTTCTGTTTTGATGGGATGGAGTAAATGAAACAAGAAATCTCTTACTGTAATGGTTGTCATTGTATGACTTACAGTATCAGGAAGGGAAGGGCACACTTTATTTGTGGAAAATGCGGATATGATAAAACATTGGGTGATGTTTTGCAAGAACAGGTGAAGTAAATGTGGTTTGTAATTGCAGGATTTGGTGTAGGAATAGTCATTGGATTATATCTTGGTAGAATATTTGGTATCTGGGAAACCCAACATAAACTTCATGTTATTTCTGGTAGAAAGAAAATAGAAAGATTCAGAAAAGAAACTGGATTAGAAGGTGAAAAGGAATGATTCCAGAACCATTGAAAGGGAAATTACCAGGATTTGAACCAAACTCTTATACAAAAGAACAAATCAAATCCGCAGTAGAAGGTCTCATCAAGTTCCACGAGGACAGGATTGAAGAGTTGATATACAAATTAGAAACTATAAAGATTGGTATTAAAGACAATCAATTAACTTGGGGTCAATCAGATGAAATGTGGTCGGAAATTAATTTTCATTTCGAATCCATCATGGCAATCGAACATTGGTTGGAGGATGTGATATCTTAGAACTTTACGATTGGCAAAAGAAAGCACTTGCAACATACAAAGGTCGTGGCACCATCGAAGCCGTCACCGGTTCCGGGAAATCCCTTGTTGGTAAAGAAATCGCCAACAAACTCGGTGGCTCAAAGATAGTCGCCGCTCCATCTCTTCCCATTCTCGAACAGTGGAAAGTCATCCTTCGCAACGACCCAAACGTCCAATACTTTACATTCCAAACTCTTTGTAAGCATCCCGCTACCTGTAAACTTCTTATCGTCGATGAGGCTCATCGTTCAGTCAGTCCCGAGTTCATCAAGCTCTACGATAACGTCAAATACAAATACATTCTCGGGCTCACCGCAACTCCCAACGACGCTTGCATCGCCAAATGCGGTCCGGTCTTCTGTAAGGTCAACTTCGATGAAGCTAACGTTGCAGATTTTAAAGTTATCTTCTGTGGTATTGACCTTACACCCTTTGAATATCAACAATATAAGTCGCTCAGTTATTCAATAGGAAAACTCATTGAATTGGATTACAAGACGCCAGATGACCAGCATCGATTAGAAGCCCTTATCTTAAAGCGCAGACGATTAGTTTACAATGCTCAAAATAGGATACCTCAAGCGCTTCGACTCATTACAACCAAGCATGGAGAAGGACATAAAGTCCTCGTTATATGCCAACGAATAGACCAAGCAAATATGATATCAAGTTGGTATAAGTCCTGTGGCATCCCTCACATAGTTTACCATTCGGGACACAAAGGTAATCTCAAAGCATATAAAGAAAATAAAGTCAAACTCTGCATCTCAGTCGGTATGCTCAAAGAAGGATTCGATGACCCGGATACTGATGTTGGCATTATAGTTTCAACAACTCTCTCCAAGTCTTTTAACGTCCAAGCCATAGGTCGTATAATCAGAGCCAAAGAAGGAAAGGAAGCCGAAATCTATATTTTGCTTGCCAATGAAACCACAGACCTCAAAGTCCTTGATTACTCTGGCAACTATGACTTCGAAGTTAGAAATCTTACACTCACTGACCCACCCGAATTGCGTGAGGCATATTACTCCGGCGACAAGTATAGCTTCTGTGGTGATAAGATTTGGAAAGGAACGAAGGATGGGCGCATCTACGTAAAGCACCATAAGATATTAGAATCACTGCGAAAGTTAAAACCACAAGGCGGCTCATTTACTGTGAGCGATAAAGGTGTGTATACAAAGATAGATGGCAAGATTCATCAAGTCTACCCGGGATTCATAACTCTTAACCCGATAGACAAACCCATTGTAGAGAAGATTGATTTAGATGAATTACTAAGGGAGTAACTATTAAATTGAACACAATCCTTATATAGTTCTAATATATTGGAGTTATGGTGGATGAAGATAACAACGAGAAAAGGTGGTTTAAAACTGGGAAACAATGTATTGAATATGCTTCAGAGAAAAAAGATTTTCAAATAACTAAGGTGAAATTTGGGAGATAGACGATTACGATTTTGAATATCTATTAACAACTTAAAAAACTTTATATATAGATAAATGTATTTAGGACAAAAGAGGAGTGGATATGAAATCAAAAGAAGTTTTGGTAACTCCAGAAGTCCTCGTCCCGGAGGTTGAAGAAGTAAACCTTCAAGCCCATGACAGAGAGACCGGAGTAAAGGCTGTTGTAGATAAATCAACTATGGAGACTATTTGTGTTGTTCCAATTGATTATCAATTAATTCAGCACAACCACGTCATCGCTGAAGTAAATAAGCTCACCGATTATTTAGTCAAAAAGACAATCCTTTCAAACAGTGGGCGCAAAATTATGATTGAGCTTGTGGAAAGAGAACCGAAGAAGGTTGCTCTACTCCCAGATGATTTCATAGAAGTCGGCGCACGCGTCTATAATGATTATGGGAAGTCTCGTGGTATGTCAGTCCAAGCGTTTGCCACCCGATTGGTTTGCACTAATGGGATGACGTCGCCGGAGAAGATGAAACCATTAGAAGTCCTTGCTTATGGTACCAGCGAATTTCATACAGAGTTGGAAACAAAAATTAACGCGAGTTTCAAAGCATGGCAAGACCCGATATTGCTTGAGAAGTTCGAAAAGGCGAATGAATTCAAAGTCAGTATTAAAGATATAGAACCGCGCCTTCCACATTTGCCCAGAAAATACATGGAGCTTGTCTTGGATAAGTTGGAAGAACAGGACACAATCTTTAACATCTTTAATGCTTACACACAAGTCATCACCCACGAAATTGGTCCGAAAGTCCAAACAGCGGGATTGATATCACTTCAGAAGAAAGCAAATAAAATTCTTGAGCTGGTGAAAGTTGTCCAATAGATATCAGCAAGTCTCGGGGAAGATTTTCTCCGAAGACTTTCTAATCTTTTTGGAGACAATTCCAAAAAACAACAAAGAAAGAAAGAAGATGCTGAAGACTGTGAACAAGCTTGCTGTTATGCTTAAAGGTGAGAAGTTAAATGTTTGCATCTTATCGGTGGCTTTCTACCTGTCAGCGATGCTTGTAGATAACGATATCAACTTCGCGGAAGCGCTTGAAGACATCAACAAAATAAAGGGAGAATTTAAAGTCGAGAACTACATTCAGTAACGCTACCCGAGCTTGGTTCAGTCCGAGTGAGTTTCAAACTCCAGGTTCAAATCCTGCGGGTGGCTTGAGGGAAGTATGGATAAAAGACAAAGATTGAAACACTTCTTTGATATGATGAGTAAGAAACCAATCTTTATGTGTTCACCTCAAACCATTAAAGTTGATGGTAAAACTTACAAAGGTGTTCCCCATTGTGACTATGTTCAGATATCATGGGAAGATTATAATAAGTTAAAAGAGTTGGTGGAACAGTTATGAAACAAATCAAATGGCTCATGTGGTCAAACATTAGAAAGGAGTTCATTCTTGATAGTAGCGATGATTATATACGTCAAGAAGATATGTTTGGTTCAATTAAAGGAGAATATTTATCCTTCGCCAATTTCCGGAACAAAGACGCCTACGACCTATTTCTCTCTTCTACACTCAAAGACAACAAAGGCAATGATATATTTGATGGGCACATCTTGCGAGAGGCTGACGGCCAAGCGGAATGGTTCTTCGAAGTGGTGAACACAGGAAGTAAGTTCATATGTTTACATCATATGTTAGATTACAAGTGTTGGACTATTGGTAACGATGGCAAAGAAATCTTTGCAGAAACATATGAGGAATTCCCATTGGAAGACGTTTACTTCAGGTGTGAAATTGTTGGTCACATCAAGACGCATCCCGAGTTGGTGAGGCCGTGAGGATTGTTAGCATAGGAAGACTTCAAATAACATTTGAATTACAACCAAAGAAAGACCCAAAGGCTTTTGAAAAATTAATGGAACTTACAAAACGACCCATGAAGATGACCGAAGAGGAATACATGAAGAGGATTGGTGATGAATGAGCAAAGAAATATTGAAAGTAGTTGGAAAACCTATTATGTGTGACTTCGATAAAAGTTTTTATTCCGACGACCATGATGTTCCTGCGTTGTGGATAGGTGGACAGATAGTTGCCATTGGAGATGGTTCAGATGATTATGGAATTAAAAATCCAAAACATTTAAGATGGAAATTAGATGAAAATAAAGAATACGAAATCGTTATACGAGAGTTGTGAAAGTAATGAGTTATTTGGATAATCCTGAATGGCCAAAAGTTATACGTTTGGATAAGAATCTAATATCCGCTTTCATAGAGTTATTGGCAAGTAATTGGAAACAAGAAAATCAAATGTGGGCAGAGAAAGGCAGTCCGGAATCACAATTTCTTGCTTGGTTGTCGGAATGGTATCCCGAACTATACGAAGAGTTTAACAAAGTTCTTTCTGGAGAAGTAAACGAAAGTGAGATGCCAAAATATGAGTTGGTAGAATTATGATGCCTAAAAAGATTCCCGTTAAGTATTGTCAAGTAGGATATTGCAAAGATGGTATACAACTTATTCCTAAAGTTAGTGTAGTGAGTGGTTTCAAAGATGGTGATAAGATGTATACGAATTACAGAATAGACCATTGGTATTGTCCCCATTGCGGATTAATGTATCATTTTCCAGATTTGGAAACGATTACTGAAGAGGAAGATTAGTATGAACGATTTAATGAAGTTATTATTGAATGGTTTCATATGCGGTTATACATTTTGTTGTGAAACTAATAATTTAGCACGGTCAGTTGATGAAATTGTAGAGGAGGCATATGATTTTGTTCATGATTATCCTTATAATCCACCAACACGAGATGAAGTAGAAGAATATGTAAAGGAGAAGTTGAGTCATGGGTCTGTTTCATATAAGATGTAAGAAATGTAACAGAACTTGGATGTTCTGTTCGGTTGGACAACCATCAATATTAGGTGAACCATGTAATTGCGGTTCTGAATATCATGAAGAATATATACCAAAGAGAATGGAAAAATGAATTGGTGAAGTTATGAGAATTCAAGGTGGAACCCATTTGGGAATTGTAGGCTGTTTTGGTAATAGAACTTTTAAAGCAAAAGATATAGAACAAGTTAAAAGAATCCTACTGGAAGATTTCGATAAGGGAGAGTTGCCCATTGGTGTTTATCCTGGGACCGATAAATCTTCTGATTTAGAATGGATAAAAACAAACATTCATGGAATAGTTGGTTGGTCACTTTTTAAGAAAGGTGATGGTCATGTTATCTTTGAAATAACCGAATTGGATAAAAACGATTATCCAAAATATAAAGTTAAAGATTTATCAAAAGAAGAAAGGGAAAAGTTAATTGAAACAAAATTGGGCATGGTTGGCTGTTGATGAGCAAACAACAAAAGATTCAATCCGAAATGAAACATAAAAAGGTATACCGTTTCCTTGTTTCTCAATTCCCTGGTTGCAAAGTTACATACGACGGCGTCCAAGGCATCGACTGTTTCGTCACTCACGACAACAAAACCATTCCCATTGAAATCAAAACCTGTAGGCGTATTGTCAAAAACAACATCATCCGAATCCCAAATCATCCAATTCTCTATTCAAAATACAAACTCGGGCGATTTAAGTTCAGCGGATATCAACAAGAACAACTTCTTGCTGGTAACGGATGGTATGTCTTTATGATAGACAATTCAATTACTTTCGGAGTTAAAGCAAAAGATTTACAAATAAAGAACATATCAGCCCACTGGATTTCTTGGGTAGATGTTATCCAAAAGTCGTATCCCGATTGGTTGGAGAGGTTGAAAAAAGAAGTTTATTGTCAGTCTTATTCTTTTGATAGTATGTTGGAAGAACTTTGGAATAACGAATATGATGAAAGATGGAATTTGTTGTAGGAGACAGAATATGTTTGGAAAGAAAAAAGAAAAGCTAAATGTTTATATTATGCGAACAGGAAAAACAAAAAACCTTAAACCGGAAATGTTTATGAAACGCTTTGGTGGTTGTTATGAAGATTCATACTGAAACAACAATATCAGCCGCACACCACCTTCCTGGCTACAATGGTCTCTGTAAAAATGTTCATGGACATTCTTTTAAAATAGAAGTGGAAATCATAGGTCTCATAAATAAAGAGATAGGAATGCTGGTTGATTTTAAAGAAGTCAAAGATATCATAAATAAGTTTGACCACACCGACCTCAATGATTACTTTGAGAATCCAACAGCTGAGAATATCGCACATCATCTGGCGAATGCCATTTCGTTGAGATACCCGGAGACAACAGTGTCGGTAAAGGTGTGGGAAAGCGCTACAAGTTGGGCAAGTGAATCTGTTTCTCAGAGTAAGTTAAACTATTAAACTTTACCATAAAATATTTAAATATCAAATGGTATATAGGTATAATGGGAAGGTTGATATAATTGACTCAGTATGTAACGGCAAAGGATGTTTTGGTTGTTAAAGATAAAATTAAATCAGCCAAGAACTATCTTACTCCAAATGAACTGTGGAAAACATTGAAAGGTAGGTTTAAAACAAAAGCTGAATTAGGAACGATTTTAGAATATCTCAGAAATGAGAATATGATTGTGTTTGATGAAGGTCAAATTGTTTGGATTTCAAATCCCAGAGCATCAAATAGAATATGGTTTAACAGGAGTCTTTTGATTTTATGAATAAGGAATACTATATAGGTTTTTATAGTGATACTGTAAAAAGAGATGTTAAGAACATTGTTAGGCAATTTAACTTGGGAAGAGAATTTGATATTGCTACCGATAACTTAAAAAGAAATCCACAGTGTGGTAATAAAATTCCACCAGCGCGGTGGCCCAGCAAGTATAAACATTATGGTATAAGTAACTTATGGAGATATGAACTTTCAAATAGACGTCCTGGTTGGAGATTAATTTATACTATTATGCCACAAGGAAGAGTAAAAATATTAACAGCTATTTTAGACGTTTTGAACCATCATAGATATGATAGGATGTTTGGATATGGATAATGGCAAAACTTCAATTCTTTTTCAAGTGCCAACTAACGAATACTATGAGTTATTGAAACTCAAAGGAACTAAACAATCTTGGTATGAATTTTTTATTCCAAAAATACTTAAAAACAACTATTAAGACAACAATAAAATTTATATAATAGACTGACTATATTGTAAAATTGTGGACAGGTGGCGAATGAAATCCTTTCCTCCCCTCCCTTAAAAGAAAGTCTCTCATAGAGTTCCGCCTGTCCACTCACCTCGAATAAGGAGAGAATGATTATGTCGCATAGGATATCAATACAGGACGCTAAAGAAAAACTATCTTGGGAACAGCATTGCCAAGAACTCAACAAGGCGGGCATCCCGGTTGACCGAATATCCAGGTATGAGAAAAAGCGTCGGGCTCGAATGAGTAAGTATGAGCGCTTTGTGGCTATGCTTAAAAAGCGTGGTGGGTATTACTTAAAGCCGAAGAAAGAAGAAAAAACTGAAAATGTAAATGCTTATAACGAGAGCGCCAAATGATTAGACAAGTCTGTTGGTTTACGACACGACAATGTAATTTGTCTTGCAGTTACTGCCGTGTTTACAAAGAGCGTCGTCCTACTCTGAATACTGAATGGGCGCTGAAAGTCCTTGATAAGGTCAAAGAAATCAACCCGGAAATCTTAATCTTCTTTGGCGGTGAGCCACTTGTCCGCCAAGATTTCATGGTTCTCCTTCGTCGCGCCAATGAGCTCGACATCCCATACGCTGTCATAACTAATGGAACAATCGACTATGGTTACTCCGAGTTTAAGAATGTAACTTGTAGCATAGATATTTTGCCTAACAACCACTTTACGTCACTCAAGAGTATAGACCTTAAATCCCACAAAGGGTATGAATCTCTTCTTAGGGCAAAGCAACAGGGAGTTCCCGATGTGTGCGGAAATATGATTATTCATAAAAAGAGTTACAAATACATTCCCGAGTTGATTAGGCATTTGTCATCTCTTGGGATTTGGTCGATTGTTGGATATGTCCACTCTGGAAAGAGTCAGATATGGCGCTTCAGGGAGAATTGCCCTGAGATGTTGCTCAACCAAAAAGAGTTGGAATGGATATCACAGGAGCTTCTTGCGTTGAAAGATGACCCAAGTATTATGCTTCATAACGTTCGCGAATACTTCGAACTGCTTCCGAAGTATGGTTTGAATTTGGATTGGCATTGTGGTGGCTCGATAGAGTATTTGACAATAGACGAAGATGGTAGCATAATGACGTGCCCAGATGTAAGGGGTTTAAAATGCCAAGAGCATAGGATATTTGATATCAATTTGGAGCGGCTACAGAAAGACTGGGAGATGGATATCAAAGGATGTAACCCAGGTTGCGCGTACAACCATATGTTGCAATTGGCGAATTCCAAGCGAGAAGATAAGAAGTTAGTTCATTAAGGAGGAAGAGCATGAAAGAATTTGATTTGTTTAAAGAGATTCTTAAAAATTTGTTAGGAATGGAAAGAGTAACTTCATACAAAGGTCAGAACAAAGTTAGTGTAAAACTTGAAGGTATAAAAGACTTATATTTATTTAGGTATACACCAACAAAGGGATTTGGAAACGTTAGAAAATATCCTTTTGAAAAATGTGAACCTTTGTATTTTGAAACTGCTTTAGAAGCAGTGGATTATTTTATTAGAGAGATGAGAGAACCGTATCATTGTTATAGATAAAAGTGAAAACATGTTAGACGTCATCCTTTGGATTGGATTGTATGTCACATTCTTCAACCTACCGGAGGTTGTGAAGTATTCGGTGAAGGTTGGAAGTAGATTGAGGACCCATAACCAAAAGGTATATAAATTGTTGACTTTATAGGTATATTTGGTGATAGATATGGAAAAAATGGATAGAGATAGAAAAGCTGTAAAACTTTCGAAGTATATAACAGTTACTCCACCAACATTAGATGAAATAAGAGAACTACCAAAGAGGAAAGTTACCGATGGAGTTAAACTTGAAAATTTTTTAACTAAACCTATTTCACAAGGTAATTATTTTTTATGGCCGGAAATAGATTCGGAAATGTATTTTTACGATGGTATAAGTGGAGCTTCAGCATACAAAAGAGATAAAGGTCATTTAAAAGATACATTTAAGTTGGGAAAATTTAAATATATTTCTTTTCTTCCAAATAATAGAACAATAGATAGATTAGCTATTGAAGAGACGATTACAAAGCGAGATAACCCAGAAGGAAATAAAACATATAGTGTAACTAAAGCCTCAATTGAATATGCAAAGAAGATTATAGAAGGAACTAAGGATTATGTTAAATGGGAGGATTGTCCAAAACATCCTGGTAAAGATAAGTTGGGAGTTCAGTTGTTAAATGGTGAAATCTACAGAATATCAACAAGGAGTGGAGCGAAAGGAATATTGACTGCAACATTTGGAAGATATGGAACACCAGGAGCCGTTAACAAGCCAATGTTTAATATTGATGATAGACAAAAAGTTATTAATGCAATGATAAAAGGGAAATGGTATTGGTGGAAGTAATGCAATCCTGGAAAAAAGACCGTATTCTTTATCAAATGACTGAAGAAGAAAGAAAGAATCTTTATATTTCTTTTTTGGATAAATATCTAACTACAGCTGAGTTGATAGATTATACTAACGAACTTTTTAACTCAAAGTTTTGGCAGAATCTTCAAGAGATGAGAAAGGAAAAATATAAAAAGTATGGAAGAGACCTTGGGATGTATTCTGCTACTTTACAGATTCTCTTTAGTCTTATTCGAAAGTATAAACCAAAACTTTTAGTTGAGACAGGAGTTCATTTCGGTTTGTCAACAGCTGTATTTTTATATGCTATGAAATTGAATCAACAGGGAAAACTTATTAGTATAGACAATTGGGATAGTGAAGAATGTGGTTGTTACGTTACAAAAGATATATCAACCAGATGGGAATTGAAAATAGGAAAATCAATGGATATTTTGCCAAACTTAAATTGGGAGTTAATTGATTTCTTTTGTCACGATTCTGCACATACTTATAAGAATATGTGGGATGAATATAGATGGGCTATTGGAAGAGTTAAACAAGGCGGTCTTATTATAAGCCACGATGTTGGTTCCAGCAATGCGTGGTTCGAGTTCGTTAAGAAGTATAATTTAGAGTGGTATTTGGTAAAGACGGCAATTAAAAAGGCTTATGCTACAGGGATAACTTTTGGCATAAAAAAAGAAGTTGATAACGGAATACAAAAACTCGATTCTTTTCTTTAAAACTATTAACCCTTCCTAAACCCTTATAAAGGTAGAACATATAAAGTCATTAAAGGAGAGAATGAGATGAACGAACAAACACTTAACAAAATAAGTGAGGCTGACTTTTACTGCGATACATCCGGTAGATTCAAAAATGGTAAAGTGAAATTCATTGTTGTTTTAAATCCCAAAGCATCAAACGTTTCTCTTACGAAACTCCAAAAGAAACAACTATATACACAACAGGAAAAAGAAGATTTATGTAAAAAGGTTTCTATTGATGTTTGTGTACGAACTGAAACTCCTTTGGAATGGTTAAGAAGAATTGCTGAAGTAGAAAGAATTAATAATTGTGTAACCGACGAGCAATACCAAGAAGTAGCGTTATGTCTTTGTAAAATTAAAAAGATTTTAGTTCATAAGGAAAGTTGTTCTAATGAATGAAATCCTTATAGCAATCCCCACCAAAAACCGTTCCGATATTCTGCCTCTCCCTCTTTACTCCTTGTCGCAACAAGCCATCCACTTCGATTTAGTTATATATGATTCCTCTGACGCCCCAGTCACCGATAACTACATAGTCCGTCAAATGATAGACTTGCTCCAACTCCACAAAGGCGTCGACGTCAAACACATTCGCTCAATGAAAGATAGAAGTCTTGCCCTCGCGCGCGTCTTTCTCCTTCGCTACGCCCGTGAGCGTCATTACCGATATCTCCTTATGTTAGACGATGACGTAATGCTTACGCCCGGATTCGTCAAAACTCTTTACGACCACATTCGTTCCCATTCTAAAGTCATCTATGTCGCCGGCGTAGCCATTGATGTCAATAACGCTCTTGCTCACTCCGATTATTCGCTCGACACAAAAAACTCCTTCGCGGGGTTGTCTGAATGGGGCATCCCTCACTACTACTATAATATGGAGAAGCATAAAGAAATCAAATGTGTCACTGGTGGCTTCCATTATATGATTGCTATGAATCGAATTAGTCCCGACAAGTTTACAAAGGTTATATACAAACTGCGCCATCTCCACGGCATGCCATGTGAAGATATAATGTTAGAATATTGGCTTACAGATTCGCGCCTTAAAGGGCATCTTCTAACAAATGCTTTATGTTATCACTTCCCTTCAACTGCCCAACCACGTGACTGGTATAACGTCACACGCAAATTACAAACAAGAATATCAAAGACAGGTGAACTATGAAGAAAAAACAATTCCTTAAAGATTGTGATATTACATATTTTGAAGAAGCAAATGTTATGGTGAACTCTGATGACTAAATGGATTGAATTTGTTCGATTGACCCAAGACCTGAATCGTAAGACTGCTACTTGGGAGGTCGTTTCAAAAGATACTCAAACCGTTATCGGTTTCATCAAATGGTATGGCACTTGGCGGAAATATTGTTTCTTCCCAGATGAAGATACAGTTTTCGAGCAGGACTGTCTTCGTGATATCGCCGAGTTCATCCAAACTGCTACAAAACTACATAAGGAGAAAAAAGAATGAAGAAAGAAAATTTAATATGTCCTTTATGTCAAGCGGAAATTAGAATGAAGATAAATTCACATACGGGAAATGCTATTGAGTTTTATTTGGAAAAGAAAGATAGTTTGACAAATGATATTCTTACTTTGCTCCATAAGTATTGGCAGTGGAAAGCAGAGGGAGAAAGACCCTATTACAGGAATAGTAAAGATAATGAAAAAGAAAGAGAGCAATACTATTACGACAACCTTAATGGTGATAGTATAAAATATCTACCCGATGAGAAGGCTTACGAGTTCAACATTCAAACCATAGATAGTCCGGAGGGCGACCATTGGATTAGAGGGAAGTTTAAATATTTGTCATGGACTGGAGAAGGTTCTGATAGAAGAGTTGAGACTATTCTAATTTTAGAGAAAGAGAGTTTTTCTTATTAGGTGGAAGTATGATAATATATCAACCTTGGATTGATGTGGGTGGAAGTGATGGTGAATATGCTACTTATAAACAATCCCTTCATCTCCGTAAAGAGACAGCATTTAAAGAGTTAGAAGCGAAAATTGAAGAGATTGGCAAGATATCAGAGATAATTATACTCAAAAAAGGTATTAGTGAAATTGAGGTTATAGAATGAATATAGATATTGAAAAAAATAAAGAAATGATAATCACTCTCCTCGAAGGTGTCGACCGAAAAGGAATGAGCGCTTTGATAGAATGGTTAAAGTTAACTGACTTCTTCACCGCTCCAGCATCATCCAAATTTCACTTAGCGTGCCATGGCGGTCTTGCACAACATAGTCTTAGCGTTTTTAAGACACTACAAAAGTTAGTTGCATACTTTTGGAATGGAAAACCAATAACATATGAAACGCAGGCTATAGTTGGATTACTTCACGACGTTTGTAAAGTTGGTATTTATATATGGAGTGAATCACAACAAAAATATATTCACGAAGACTCATTCCCAATCGGTCATGGTGACAAGAGTGTAATGGTTATACAAAAGTTCATTAACCTAACTGACCAAGAGATAGCAATGATTCGATGGCACATGGGTCCATATGATGAATCATATAATCGTGGTGAAAAATATATTATAAAATATTATCCCGAGTGCAAGTTAGTTTACTTTGCCGATGACATATCAACTCAATATCTGGAGAAGTAGACATGAATTTAGGTAAGTATAAGATTCTTCCCATAGAAGACATCATAGCTTCTTATAAAGAGTTTTCTAAAATACACACAAAAATTGTTACAGTAATCATTACCGATGGTTTTAGGAAATATCATTTTCCTTTCAAACCAACACTTCAACTTCGATTTTTTGATGTTGATAAAAAGCATCCTATGTTCATACAGGAAACCGACGTTCAGAAAATTAAGTCCATTCTTCTTGATGTACAAAACGCCAGTCTTGTCATAGTTGGTTGTGATGCTGGGATATCACGCTCACCAGCAGTTGCTATGGCGATTTCCTATATGTTGGGAGATAATAGTTATGTTAATATCGCATATCACTATCGTTATTATAACTCAGATGTTTTTGATTTTATAGTGGAGAAGTTGAAATGAAACCCAAACCACAATTCGACGAAATCCATCTCGAGTATTATGACCAAGACGAAATGGATAACTACCTTGAAGAACTAAAAGAAACAATACTTAATGATATCACACACCTTTGTGGCGAAGGTCTTCTTATGAGCGAGATTACAAAAGTTATCAACAAGAGGTTTAGAGAATGAAACTTCGAACACAACATCAACTTGAACGACATATCTACAAATATCGCTACTATCGAACTATGATACGAAAACTTAAAAAGAGACGCGATGTAGAGTTTAGGATAATTGATACCATTACTCATGGCAAGGCAAAGGAATCATTACATCAAAAAGAGTTAGAGGTGAACTATGAAACTCCAATGTGGTTATGAAGACACTTGCAAAGCCCGCGATTGTTTTCACTGTCGACGCTTCATTAAGTTTAAACCCAGAAAACAAACCCTTACTCTCGCAGAGGCAACTTGTATAGAAGACTTTGCACAAGTAGATTTAGATATGTGGCAACAAGAACGTCCAAAACAGCGTTTACTTGCGCAAAACATTATGAGAAAACTTTGTAGGCGAATAAAATGGTAACACACAAACATCAATTCAAGATTCTGTGGCATTCTGAACCCGAGTATGAACGCCCGATGACACAACTTCTTTATTGCCCGGAATGCGACACTAAATTCTGGGGTTTCGGTGGTTCTCTCGGCAAACCGGAGTTCATGCACCAATTGAAAAACGATATGAGCTTCACAAAATACTTATCTACATCAAATGTCATAGAATAGTCCAAGACTTTTATGAAAGGAGACAAAATAAATGGTATGGAATAAAATCCAACTATCTAAAGAGCAACTGAAGACATCATTTGAGAGGTCAGGCTACAACATGCAGAAGGCGGCTGACATGCTCAACATCAATCGAGACACATTTCGTCGGAGATGGCGAGAATACTATGGATGCAATCCATCTGATATAATGAGGCAAGCGGTGACTAAAGGCATCAAAGACGTTGTCATGCAAGACCTTTTTAAAGAACTTTGTGACCAACTGACAGATACAATGCAGTCAACCAAGCCCATTGTTAACGTCCCATATAACAACGTCTTTAAAGGTCCACAATCAGAAGACGCAATCGCCGTCATTTCAGATGTTCACATAGGCAACAAAAACACGTTCATAGACTTCGACACAGGAAACAAAGAGACAACATATGATTCACCAACCTTCGTCAAGTTTGCGAATAACTACACAAGAAACATCAATGAGCTAATCAAGACTAATCTCGCGCCGGCTTATAAGATAGATAACTTGTGGGTCTTTCTGCTTGGTGACATAGTAGAGAATGATGTCATCTATGCGGGTCAACGCTTTTTTATCGATATGGATGTGGGAAAGCAAATCATTACTGGAATGCGGGTCTTCTCTGATATGATGAAACATTTCTTAAAGATATTTAAGAAAGTCCATGTTGTCAACATTCCTGGCAACCACGGAAGAACACAGCGCGCACGAGAGGCGTCACCCGCAACCAGGAACTTCGATTATCTGTTTGGAAAGATGCTTGAGTTGGCGTTTCAAAATAACGATAGAATTGATTTTACTTGCCCAGATAGTTATTATTGGTTGCAAGAAATTCGGGGATGGAAATACTACCTTCATCATGGGAGCTCGATTAAGAGCTGGATGGGATTGCCTTATTATGGCGTAGTCCGCCAGTCAAGAGAACGTCGATTGGAAGTTCCCTTCAATATAGAAATCATGGGGCACTTCCATCGTCGAATGGAAATCCCAATCGGTTCAGTAAAGCGAACTCTCGTCAATGGATGTTGGATTCCAAAGTCGAATTATGCGTGGGAGAACTATGGCGACTTGACTTACCCAGAGCAAATCATATTTGGTGTTTCCCGCAAGCGCCCAATAACTTGGCAATTTAACGTAGACCTCATGGATGAAGTAGACCGGCAAGGCTTCTATAAAAAGCCATTAAAGAATGGCAACAACCATAAAAGGTGAACTATTAAAGTATACTAAAACCTTATATAGTATCACATTATATTATTGTATAGGTAATTAAATGGTAGGAAGTAGAAAAGGGGCTGTAGCAATAATTGTAGTGGCAATCGCCGCCTTATTGCTTGATGCTGGTGTGCTATATTATTGGCAACAAACAGACGCATTTGTCGGTCCTCAAGGTCAGAGAGGAATTCAAGGCGAACAGGGAATTCAAGGACTACAGGGAAGACCGGGTGACCCAGGAATAAAAGGAGAAACAGGCTCAAAAGGAAGACAAGGAGAAACCGGACCACAAGGACCCGCTGGCGTAGATGGTGAAGATGGACAAGATGCTCCGATAAACGTTCCACCGACGATAACTCTAATAAACGTGACAGGATATCATAAATATTATGGTTACAAACATAATTTGAGTGTCCTTGTGGAAGACGTTGATGATAGTGATTTAAAAATTACTTTTTATTATGCTTTCTTCAATGGAAGTTGGATTCAACATAGCATAGTCTACGGTGGTGATGGGAATTATACAGTTTCTCAATACAGTGGTCATAAAACTATGTATTGGCTTGTTGAAGTGTGGGATGGTAGTGATATCTCGTTTGAGCAATACGAGTATACAGTAATGTGTTACGCATGAAGATAAAAGTCGTAGACATAGATGGAATCATTACGAAAGAGACTCAGGGCTTTGGCGATTCCTATTACTCAAGTAGGACGCCAAATTCCTATAATATAGATACGCTCTTTGACTTAAAACAACGCGGGTATACTATAGTTCTCCATTCAGCCAGATACGAAGAGGATAGAGAAGTGACCGAAGCATGGCTTAAGAAAAACAATGTTCCCTATGATGAACTCATTCTTGGGAAACCACAAGCAGAATTGTACGTAGACGATAAAGCATGTCACCAATTAGATAGGGAAGTCCTATTGCTTTCTGGTGGGGTTGATAGCATTATAGGACTTCACTACCTAAACTTCCCACAAGCGATTTACATTGATTTGAGTCATAAGTATGCCTATAAAGAAATTCATTGCCTCTACGAGTTATGTAGAGTAATCCCAAACATGAAGCTCAAATTCATTGAAGGACCAAGCCTACATGAGTTTGAAGTTGGAGATAAAGCATATATACCCAACCGGAATTTGCTCTTGGCTACGCTCGCATCTTACTATGGTAATAAGATTTATATGTGTGGCGTCAAAGGCGACCACGTAGAAGACAAGACTCCAGAAGCCTTTGATGTTATGTCACATGCCATGAACTTCATAAAAAAGAAAGATGAACCAAAGATATCAATAGAGTCGCCTTTTTGGGAGATGACGAAGACAGACATCATTCAGTGGTTTATTGATAACTATCCTATGAATTATGTTTTAAGAGTTCTCGAAGCGTCAGTCAGTTGTTATGATGAAAACACTCTTGGAAGTTGTGGTCATTGTCCGGCTTGCTTCCGCAAATGGGTTGCTTTGGAATCATGTGGAATAGTGTCTTATGGTTGGTTTGAAAACGACCCGCGCGAATGGAAAGAGATTCCCAACTACGTCAAGCGATTTAAAGATGGCGAATATGATATCAAAAGGACACAGGAAACAGAAGGAGTATTGAGGTGTTACAATTTATGGTAGAATACAAAAAACCACGATGGGCTGTTCAGCAATTCATACGCGAGACTGGCTTAGTAGAAGATATATGTAAGCATGGCATCGGTCATCCAAACGCCGAGTGGCTTGCCAGAAACGACCCAGATAACAAATTTGGATTCAATGTTCATGGTTGCGATGGTTGTTGTAGTAAAGCTATGAAAGAAGCGATTAGGAAGGTGAAAAAGAATGGAAATAAAATTAACTAAAGTGCACGTAAAATGGATAGCGGCGGTATTGTTTTCTTTAATCTTTATTGGATTGGCGTTGTGGGTTGCTGTTGATGTCATTTCAAAAGAAACTACGTGGAAGGAAAAAGAGATTATAGGGTATCTTCGCGACGTCCAACTCATTACTACGTTTCCCAATGAAGGAGTTTACATTATGTTCATGGATGGCGACTTCCTCTTTGTCAATGTAAACTATTTCTGGACATACTCCCAGTTACACACTATAGACCCAACCAATCAAGTAAAAATCACATATGAAATCAATGGAATGAGTAGAGTGCGGGCAACGCATATACAAGAGATAGCATGAAAAATGAAGGAGATGTAACCTTATGACTAAAAATGGATTTTGGGGAGGCATGATAATTTATTTAATTCTTGGAGGAATGTTAGTTACAGGTTTATCTATAATGGGAGTAAAATTCCCAAATATAAATATAGAAGGAGTAGGAAATATGTTAGGACAAGTATTGGTATATGTAGGCTGGTTTTTTGCGATAGTTATCCCTTTATGGATAATATCAATGGGAATAAGAATAATAAGACCTATGGAAAAGGGTGTAATTGAACGTTTTGGAAAGTTCAGAAATGTTGCCAGTCAGGGTTTTCACCTTATTATTCCGGTGGTCGATAAAATGTATAAAGTTAATTTGACAGAGAAGATGATGGATGTCGAGCCACAAGAGATTATTACTGAAGATAACCTTAATGCGAAAGTAGATTTAGTGGTTTACTACCAAGTGAGAAGCGAAGATGAAAGCGTCAAAAAATCTTTATATAATGTTCAGGACTTTGAGGCTCAGATAATTAAGTTAGCACAAACAACAGCTCGTAATGTTATTGGTACTATGCCCTTTAAAGATGTTAATAGTCAAAGGAACAAGTTAAATGTTGCGCTTGCTGAAGTATTAGATAAGGAATCAGATGCTTGGGGAGTTAAGATTGTTCGAGTTGAAATGAAAGAAATTACTCCGCCTCAAGATGTTCAGGATACGATGAACAAGGTTTTGAAGGCTGAAAATGAAAAAAGGTCAGCGGTTGATTTTGCGACAGCGGCAGAAACACAGGCGGATGGAGAAAGAAGAGCATCAATTAAAAACGCTGAGGGAACAAAACAGGCATGGATTCTTGAAGCTGAAGGGAAGAAACAATCACAAATCTTAATAGCACAAGGTCAAGCAGAGGCATTTAATCTAATTAATAAATCGTTTATAGATAATGCCCAGGTTTTGAAAAAATTAGAGACCATACAAGCATCCTTAGAAAATAATACCAAATACGTCATAGACCCAAACACAAACATCACAAACATTATTACCGAGAAAATGGCTGGAGTAGTTCCAATACCACCAAAGCGGGAGACCGTTTCTGAGCCTCCCTTTGCGGATATACTAAATTCAGCTATTCCTCCAACAACTTCTCGGTCAAGAAAATTGCGGGTGAGAGAGTGAAGCAACTTTTAGACCTTCTTGGAAAGCGAGTTACTATAGTCTCGAAAGATGTTCATGATATAGAAGGAACTTTATTATCTGTTGGAGATGGGGGTTATTTTATAGAGGACGATGATGGAACTTTTATCTTTATGCCAGAAGCAAATAACGTGTTGGAAGTGATTTACAACAAACCGGAGTGATTAGATAGAATCATAGGAAGAGAAAAAACCATGCAAGATGTAGAATATCCACCAAGTCAATCGCAGGAGGCGAAATTTGCTTCGAAACACCAATGTGCACTCTGTCAGCGACCACTTCCCTTTAGTCCATTCAGTGGAATTGGATGGCGGGATGTATCGTTAGATGGCACAAAGCAACGCCGGCGTATCTGCAATGAGTGTTTTGTTACTTGGCGAAAGGAACATCCGCCAACACACAGAGAGACAAACGTCAAGCTATGGAATAAAATCATAATGATTGGAGCGCTCATTCTTGCCCTCTATGGTGTTTGGTCTTTCTTGGAAATGGGAATCACTAATTGGTCTCGATTTCTAACCGGTGGTGGATTGATTATAATTGTCGGTGGATTATTCTTATACATAGCGCATGGAATAGTCAACAAGAGAATAGAGTTTATTCCGCCGGAAAAGCCAAAGGGTAAGAAAGCGAAGTTTGAATTGGATATGCCAAACTATTGGAAGACACAACCTATTATGAGAACTCAGTCTTCCCGGCAATCTTCACCCAAGTCCTTATCTTATGATGAAGATATCATATGCGATGTTTGTGGATTGGAAAAGGAAAGAGAAGAAGTATTTACTCACCCAGATGGATTCAAAATATGTAATGATTGTATAGCAAGGAAAAGACACTATGGAACGAATAATAGTGGAGGTTAGAAAATGAGAGTATCTATTGGTTATGGTAGTTACGGTTCAGATAAGTTTGAAGGTAAGCAAGCCGATGAACTTGTACAACAGATAAGAAAAGGAATTAGAAGTGATTCTCTTTTAACGGTTCATCAGGAAGATGGTGCTGAGAGGATAATCAATATGCGAAAGGTATACGAAATTGGGATAAGGAAATGAAACAAACAACCATTAATCTTCTGAAGTATCCAGGATTCATTTTTATGGTTATTTCTACTATTCTCTTTTATAATCATCTCATAACCGCCGCCACTAATTCCAAGTTTTTTGTCTATGTCTATTTCGATTTTTGGGGTGAAGGTTTATTTGAATTAGTGTTTTTCATAATAGCAATTCCCTTTATTGCTATAACCATTGTATTGGAGGCTTATGGTATCCTTAATGGGATGGCTCAAAAAACCCACACCGCTTGAAACCCGCCAATCGTGGGACTTCTTTTTTTGGATGGCTTTGCTCATGTTGGGTGGAGTCATGTATATTTTATGGGATAGCTATAAACTCCTTATTCTGCCCTTATTAGTTATATTTCTAATTATAATATGGTTTACCTTTGTGAACAATAGGATAGCCATAAGGGAGATAAAGGAGAAAGAGCGTAAGACCCAAAAAGAAGAGCCGTAGCCGAATTAGGTATTCTACTCTTCCTTTTATATTGGTTTTAAAGGACGTCCCATACAGTGGGTTACAACCCTTATTTTATGAACTATTAACTTCAACCAAACCTTTATATACTCTAACTCTATTTTAGTTATTGGTGATATGTTGAAAGGAAGTAAAGTTGAAGGAAGGCAAGTCCCGAAGACCATACCAATCGTAATGATGGAGGGGTGCTAAATGAGTGAGCACGAAGATTATTTAAATCTCCATAATACGGTCGTTGGGATTTATTATGATATGCTCAATGATGTGACCGATTGGGATGAAGTACTGGCTCGATTAAAAACCGCTATTGAGAAGTCAGCAGGAATGTCCTTTGAAGAGATGGATGCTTTATTGACAGGGAAGGTGTGAAGAATGATTCAAATAACGTCCATAACTCGTGGCTATAAAACGCCCGTTGACCGAGAGCGCGCAATTCGGCTCTTAAAGCGATATGGCTATGACCACTTTGTTCGATATAAAGACACGAATGCTGAGTTCGCTCTTTGCTATGGGAAGTTTAGTCCAGAAGCAAAAACCCATTCGGATGGTAGTCAGTCTTGGCAACCAATGCGGGGCTTGAAAGGAAATCCGGCTTACGACTTAATGATGTGAGGTGAAAAAAATGAACGTCTATTATATTACGCTCGTCGGTCGTACCATTACTGATGCCAGTGAGTGGTCAGTTGAGAAGTTGGAACGCCACCCAGCGGTCATGGTTCATGGAGCCGATAACTTTGGGAAGGCTGGTGGAATGCTCGCCAAAGGAATGGCTTTAAAAGAAGTCGGTCACCACTTTTGTGGCTTTTGTGGGAATGAGATGCCATGTGGTTGTTCAGACCCGTACCCACAGGAGGTCTAAAGGATGAACGTTCGAGACAATTTTGGATATGAGGAATCAGAAGCTGGAATGCCTGTCTTTAAGAAACCGACAATCAGTTATGCAATGGACTGTGGCTCCTGTGGTCACAAAATCCCAGTTGGAATTGGGAAGATAGAATATAAGTTTTATACTTGTCCAAAATGTGGCGCTGAGAATTATCCCGGTTGGGAAATTGAAGAGTTTTTGGAGGAGTGAAGAATGAGTAAAGTATTATTTGAAGATAAGGAAAGGCAGTTAACCATTACTCAGTATGACAGGGAAGACCATGTTGTTGTTAAGTTCGGTGGTCTCGAAGTGAGTATGAATAAGAGTCGAGAATTCCGAGATATGGCTTACCTGATTCGTGGTGGTGGTTGTGAAGGCGTTAGTTTTGATTATGACGCTGACCCAGAAGATAGGAAATGGCAAGTTAATGAATCGGTTAACATGATTAGTCTTTGGTATCTTCATGGAGCAAAGCGGAAGTTAGAAGCTCTGAAAGAGGCATATCAAATACTGCAGGAGAAGGATTAAGATGCCAAAAAAGTTATATGATGTGACCTATATCTATGAGGCAAGAGTTTATGCCAGAGATGAGGCTGATGCGGAGGACAAATCGTATAGGATAATCCAAGAACAGGAACCAATCGTAAAGATAAAAGAAGTGATGGAGGACTAAAAATGAAAACAAACTGTATTTTATGTGGGCGATATATTGATGAAGGCGGAAGTGGAGAAGAACTATGTCCTGTTTGTAGAGAAGTCAGAACAGGGAGGCTGGATTAAAATGCAAGGCGTTCAGAAATTAGTATTGGATATTATAAAGACGTCACACAAAAATCGGCTTCCATATATAACCAAAACTGGCATAGTAGAAGAAGCCAAGAAAACATCATTGACTACGTTCGTCGATAAACACCATACCAATGATAAGAATTCCCAAATAGTTCGAAAGGTCGACCAAGCGCTGTATCAGCTCAAAAAGAAAGGTCTCATCCGCCAGCGGAAACGCGGTCATTGGACAATAGATAAAAACTCTGGGAAGTATCACCCTGTGGTTTGTAAGGCACTCGAGTCCGAATATGAAGTTCATTGTCCAAAGTGTGATACTTATACTTATGTGAAAACGGAGAACAAAGAATCACTGGGCGGAAAGTGCAAAGCCTGTAAGAAAGGAAAGTTGGTTGTTAGTTTCTTCCGCTACCATTGTCCAGTCCGGAAATCCTATATTGGCGACCCAGTCAAACAATGTGAGTTGCTTCATGGGACTAATATACACACGTTGTCAAAGCAAGTCTTTCCAATGAAGAATTGTTACTTCGCCAACAAACCCAAGAAGTTGGAACTTGAGTATGCGCAGGAAAAGGTTAGAATGGAATCGGAGAAAGAAGCGCATGACCTCGAAATCTACCTAAGCAAGTATCATTTGCCAAGACCATTGCAGAAGGAGGAGTAGAAGATGCGAATCCACGAAGTCGATGTAACAAATCTCATGCCCGTGAAACCCTTTGAGAGTTTCAAAGTTGAGCTGGTTCAAAGTAAAGACTACACTAAATGGATATTGAGAACCGTAGTTGGCGATTTGGTTGAATTGGAGAAATACAAGGAGAGTGAAAAGTAATGCCTATCTGTCGCTGTTGGCAATGTGGTTATGAAAAGGCTGTGGATTCCCTTGAAGAAGCCCGTAGACTGGCCCGTGTTCATATGGGCGCCGCTGGGTGTATCCTAGTATTCGGTTATACGGACGCCAAGTACAGAGAGGCTCTGGGGCTCGATGAGACCGATGAGATTATAGATAGTGAAATGTTATCAGGTGAATGGAGGGATGAGTTACCAATGATATCAATGGGTGCAAGGATTCGAGTTGCAAAAGCAGTTGGAAAAGAAAAGGAGGTCGTTTAAGATGACCACCCGACTTTGTCACGATTGTAAAAAAGAATGTGAAGTTGAAAACTTGGAAGTAACTCAAGTGTCTCCCTTTACTACCATTGAAGTTTGTTGGGATTGTAAAAAGAATTACAACCGTCGAACAATTGTGTATCCACAGGAAGTCAAAGTTTGGGTCCGAGAAGGCTCTGAGTATGATGCTATTTACAAATCGGGTGATACTGTGAGTGGATGGTACAAAAAGGAAAGAGAAGACACGAGAAAGATGGGAGATGATGAGTAAATGCCAAGAGAAAGACATTATTTGATATCAATAGAAGTTCTTTCAGATGAACCTTTAAGTAAACTGAAAAAGATATGCAATGTTCATAATTATACAGAACCAGAAGACTTAGCACACAACTTAAAGCAATTACTAGATGATAGACCAGCGTCTATTGGATGTAACGTTGATGAAAAACCTGTTTACGATGAGGAGGCTTAAAGATGGAACCACAAATCCATTTTAGTGATTCCGACCCGCGTGAATGGATTGGAAAGTCAACCAAGCAACTCTATGAAGAAATGGAAAAACTCCGCATTGCGGTCAAGAAGGCTTCCGGTTACACTTGGGATAATTCGCAGTTCTTTATTGATGATGGCTGTGGTCACGTTGCGCTTACGGTCTTGTTCACGGAAAACGAAATTAGTTTTTGGAATGAGAAGACAGGTTCGACCATGGGCTCGTTTGTTGGAACGTTCTCCCAAGAAGATTACGACCGCATTCGAGAGTGGATTCGAAAGATAGAAGACGACCTTGTGAAGTGCAATGAATGTGATGCTTGGGTCAAGGAAGAAGATGGACATCACTACTCATGGGCGGGATTTGTTTGCAACAAATGTTATGACCCAAAAGTTCATGTAGGTCCGGATACGAGAGGTGATTAAAATGATGTGGGAAGTAGAATGGAGTGATGGTTCGATAGACTACATAGAGGATGATGATGAACCCGATGAAGAAACATTGGAATCGGGTATTGATGCCGATTCGCCAAACTGGGGAAAAAGAGTAAAAGAAATTAGGAGAGTTGATGAATAATGACTCAACACGATTTGGGATATAACCTTTGTATTATAAACCTCGATAAGCTCAATTACGACCAACTGGAACAGATTCGAAAGTTCCTTAATTCCTCCGGTATTATCCCATACTCAAACTGCGTTACGGATAGGGATAACAGGGGTGATTGAGAATGCCAATATATGTGTATTCATTTAGGATGTCGTATGGAAGAGGACAAGGTATAGTAATTGCTAAGTCCAGAAGGATGGCTAGAGAGTTAGTAGAATCAACTTCGAGTTTTGAAACTGGAAGTGATGGTCCTGTCAAGTTAGAAGCAATAAAACTTCGAAGTGGAAAACAACAACTCTTTGATTTCAGTTGGAGTGAGTAACATGAAATTTGGAATAAGAATAAATGGTGGAAACGATATTGAAGTCATCAAGGCTGATTCGGTAAGTGAAGCATTTACATTTCTCGAGAAAGAGTTTAAAATGCATGGTCTTGAGTTGAATTGTGGAACCTACGAAGTTTTTATGATAATTGAACGAGGAAGTGAGTAGAATGGAACAAGTCAAGTGTCCCCAATGTGGCACGTTACTAAATCACCATAACCTGGGAGAACCACTCTTCTGTACAATCTGTGGCTATGATGGGTCGGATAATTTATATCAAAGTGATACAATCTTTGGAGGTTAGAATGTTAGAACTACCAAAACAATCTAGCGAAGGCTTGCACCAACTATTCATAGATATCAAAGGGCTTGCCTCTAAAGCTCCGAAAGAAGAAATCCCATTAGTCATCAAAGACCGCCAGCTTGGAAACATCGAAGCAATTAAGCTTGTCATCTATGTCTTTATTCTTGGTTGCGTTGCCGGTATAGGATATATACTAATTACCAATCCTGCGGGGCTACTCGTGCGGCTCGTGGAAATCTGGGAATCCTTTATAGGGCTCTTTTAGGATTACTATTAAAGTAAACAAAGTCTTTATATATGGCTAAAGTAATAGGGAATTGGTGATATGAAGTTATGGAATGTAAATTCTGTGGAAAGGGAAATGAATGTGAACACTACTCTTGGTGTCCCCAATATATAGGAAGAAATGAACCATTTCCAAAAGGGGAAAGAATCTTATGGGAAGGTGTTATATCAGAAGTATACAAATTAGCACAAAGGAATCTTGGTTTAGCATTTGCTAGAAAACAGCTATTTGGGAGTTCTCCTTTTGGTTTTTCTCTTTTTGGTGTGGAAGTTGGTGTAAGCGCAAAAACGGGAGGACTGTTTGCAGTTAGACTCATTTATACTCCAAAGCAACTTGTTGATATATTGGCTTATGATAAAGTTTATGGAGAAGTGTATACAATATTAGACCCTGAATTTAAAGATGAGTGCAGAGATGCTTTATCTCCAGAAGATATGATAATGATGGGAATTGATAAAAAATATTTATTGAATTTGAGTGAATTGAGGTAATGGAAATGAATCAGAAAGAGTATAAGTTATTTGAGAGGTTGAAAACTCTTGGTGACGCTAAGTTTGGAGATAGCGATAAAAAGATTGATAAAGAAGCAAGAATCGTTATAGAGAAAATTAAACAAACAAATTACTATAAACAGAGTCCAAACTTTTGTAGACAATTGATAATCAAATATAATTTTTATAATCTCATAGAGGATGGTATTTTAAAATGAAAAAATGTCCAGTTTGCGGAAAAGAAAGAAAAGCAGATGGTTTTGGTTGTTTTGCATGTGAAGACCCAGAAGGAAGGCACGTTCATAGTTTGTGGTGTAGACATTCAGATAAATGTGAGGCTAAAATATGATGCCTATAATCAGCGTAGTCCCGAAAGCATTGACTATTGAACTTGATATGATATCAATAGCCGAAATGGAAAACATCTTAAAACACAATCAGGGTTATGTAGATGGTGACCGAAAACAACTTATAGTGTGGTGTAAAAAATGAAAACTTTTAAAGAAACTCTTGGTTATGATTTACTATGTGGTGAGAAAGCTGAATGTCCTTATTGTGGTTCAAAGAATTACAAACAAGAAACGGAGTTGGTTGTTGAGACCGGATTTAACTTTATGCTCTGTGAAGATTGTAAGAAGTTATGGGTGAGTGATTAAAATGAAAAAGAAAGAAAAAGTTTATCACAACATGAGTGAGATTCAAGAGGAGTTCTTTCCAAATTACGAAACCATTATGGTATCAAAAGAGGAGAAAGAATGGATTGAACGTCATAGTCCTTACCGGAGACGAAAGAAAATACAAGTAGAACCTTTTATTGACTTCGATTTGGAGAATGATGTCAACATGATTGACAAAGTAAAAGAGTTAGGGAAAAAGAATTTTTTGGAGTGATAAGATGGTTTCTCATGAAGTAGTAGTTCAAGATGGTGTAGTAATGATGTATAACAACGCTGATGATTTCTATGTTCAATATTTTAGAACACTAGAAGAAGTAGATGAGTTTATATCAAAACTGCAAAAAGCAAAAGAGGAATGTTGGGGTTAAAACATGAATTATGACACTCTTATAGTCGATGGCCCGTATCTTGCCCATCGGTCCTATTCCGCACCCTACCATCTGACAACCAAAGCTGGTTTAGATTCCACCATGATTCATTCCTTTATGCGTTCACTGAACGCCATCAGAAAGAAGTTCCCAACCAAGGAAGTCATCATCGCATGGGAATCGCATGGAACACCCAGTTGGCGTCGTGAGATGCTTACAACCTACAAGCCTGGGAAGCCCCTAGATGGAGCCTTCATACAAGAAATCAAAGACCTCCAAATACTCCTGCACTTGCTCGGAATCACGCAATATACAGCCAATAACAATGAGGCTGACGATGTTATTGCTACTTATGTGGCTACCAATCCATCTAAAAACATTCTCATCTTCACGGTAGACAAAGATATCATGCAGCTTGTTAACGGAACTACTCATGTCTACGATGGTCATACCATTTATGATGAAGCCGCTGTCATGGCGAAGTTTGATGTATTACCTGATAAGATTCCAGACATCCTTGCCCTTGCTGGCGATAAAGCTGATAACATCGAAGGCATCGAAGGCATTGGACTTAAGAAGGCCGCTCAGATAGTTAAGGAATATGGTTGTGTTGAAAACATTCCTTTTCCAATTTGCTCTTACACAAAAATTAACTTGAGCCAATACATAGTCCTTAAAAACAAGAAGTTAACACTACTAAACAAACAATGTGAACTCAAGCCCATCGTTCCAGAGGCAACAACAACCATCGAAGCAATTTTGGATAAATACGAATTAAAAAAGATGAAAGTAGATATCAAAGAGTATGGGAAGATGGGAAGGAACTCTTCTCTGAGTGACTTCCTGTAATAGAGGGATAGGCGAAGTCAATCGTTTCCTCATTCCATCACATATCACCAACTTTTTGACTTCGCCCCCGAATCTATTTTTACTTTTTAACAATAACTATTAAATCAAACTAAAATTATTAATATAAGTTGCGCCATAAAGGTAATTAGGGTTTTAAAGAATGCGGATAGTAACAATATTGAAACTTATCTTAATAATATTGATATCAACAGCTATACTTTTAGGAACACCATGTATTGTTGGTTTGTTTACGCTAAACAAAGAAGCATTACTGCTGAGTTTGCTTGGTGGCATGTTCTTGGGGGGAGTGTTTGCCGCCTACGCAACTCCAGTCCTTTTAAAATCAACAATGAAGTATTATTGGAAGAAGTATGCGGAGAGACAACATGCGCAGAAAGAGAGCTGGTAAATTTAAGACATCTATTCAACCAAAAAAAGAACAACCAAAGACATCAAAGAGCCGAAAACCAATTATAACCGCCATAACGCTTTTAGGTATATTTGCTTTGGTATTGTTTCTAACAACTTACTTCAACTTTACGTCGGGAGCCGCTTTTAATCCAAGTGGTGAGACGCTGGGAACACGATTCTTCTTGGGAGGACCCGACCCATATCTGAATATGCGTCAAGTTGAACTTACAATGCAAACCGGAGCATATCCTTTTACACAACCACATTCCGGAGACGCAGACCCATTGTTAAACTACCCCGTAGGTGAGAGAGGTTCCAGACCGCCTCTGTTTACATTAGTCGCAGTTGCAACTGCACAAGCTCTTAGTGCCTTCACTACTACAACAGATGCGATGGGATGGGCAATGCTTTTCCTTCCTGCCATCTACGGGGCTCTACTTATATTCCCAATTTACGGAATAGCCAAAAACCTTTTCAACCGAAAGGTTGGTCTCATAGCTGCCTTCCTTGTTGCCCTTATTCCCATACACATAGGAGGTTCTCATGGCGCTTCCCTCGCCTTGTTTGACCACGATTCCTTTGTGTTATTGCTCTTTGCCTGTCTTTATTTCTTCATAATAAAAATGCTTAAAGAGCCGAAGCAGATTACATCACTTTTATACGGCACCCTTTCAGGCGTATTCGTTGGTGCTCTTTATCTAACTTGGGCGGCTTCCCAGCTTGCCTTTATGATGCCTTTGGTTGCCATGTTTGTGATAATGATTTTTGATATTCTCAAGTCGAAAACTCCAACCAAAAATATGTATTCTTTTGTTGCGCTCTTCCTGGTTGCTTACTTAATTGCTTTCCCATACGCTTTAATTCAAGGACAAATATTTGACTTGCCTTTTATAACAATGTTGATATCAATAGCCATCTTGGGAATATACCTTGTTATAAACAAACTAAATATTCCATGGATTATATCAATACCATCTATGATATCAATAGGTTCAGTTGGGATGTTAATCCTTTACTTGGGCACACAAGGAATCATAAAGTTACAAGGGTTTCTCCTTCAGCTTGCCATTACGATGTTTGGCGAAGGAATTTATGGGAGCAAAGTATCAATGACGGTGGCAGAGGCGCATACGTTTGGAATGAGTCAGAATATTATGTCTTTCGGTCCGGCTTTATATTGGATTGGTCTTGGTGGATTTGTTCTTTACGCTGTAAAGTCTTATAAAGAGAAATTCAAAGCGGAGAGCATATTTTTCTTATATATATTTGTCCTGACTTTTTACCTGACAACAACTTCCGGTCGATTCTTAAATGACCTCATTCCCGCGTTTACTGTGGCAGCTGGTTTCTTTATAATGCTTATAGTTGATAAGTTAAACTTAAAACAAACAATTAAAAACTTTAAGTCAATGAGTGGTTGGAGAAAGAGAAAGGCGATAAAGATATATCAAGTTCTTGGGATTTTGTTTATCATAGTTGGACTCATTTTACCAAACTCGCTTTTGGCGTTAGATGCTTCAATCCCAGCAGAGTCGAAAGAAGATTACTTTGGTGCTGGATGGCAAGGCGCTTTCGGTGCGTCCCTTTCTAAAGAAATCTATTGGGCGGATGCTTTTTATTGGTTATCACTACAAGATACCGAAATACCTTTAGATGAAGATAAACCCGCATTTATATCCTGGTGGGATTACGGGTTCTATGAAGCCGCTATGGGAAAGCATCCAACCGTGGCAGATAACTATCAAGTGGGAATGTATGCATCAGGGAACTTCAAACTTTCTACTACTGAGACAGAAGCAGTGTCAGTTCTTATAGTTAGATGTTGTGAAGGCGCCAAATCCCACAATGGCGGAAAACTCTCAAACACAGTAAAAGAAGTTTTCAATACTTATATACCACCAATCTATGAATATAGAATTAACCAATCAGACCCAACCATCTATCGAAGTTCATATCTTCCAACTAATGCTACGTTTTATAATTTGTCAACTATCCAATCCGCTGATATCTTAGTCCAGTATATTGAAGACCCGACAACCTGTCCATCTTACAATACGCTGGATTCACCGGAGTATGGAAATACTATCTTTAGAAAGCGGGCTGATAACGCAATGTATCACGATTCTTGGAAACTCATGCAAAATATGACCGATGAACAAATGACGTTGTTTTACAAGGCAATCCAAAATGCAACCGGTTACTCTATCCGCTATTATGGGACAGAACAATATGATACTCAAATATTCGGTGTGTTTACTTTTCTTACAGACAGGGGATATCAGGGCTTTGCGCAGGACTACATAGAAGATGATTATTACTATTTGTGGTGGCGAGATGCCAAGACGAATGAGTTTTATACTTTACAACAATTACAAAAACTTTCCCAAGAAGAGTTAGATAAAATGGATTTGCAACAAGACGTAAAAATTAAATCTCTTCTCTACGAAACTCTGTGGTATAAGACTTACTGGGGCTATGGTGAGTTCCCAGATAATAGGATGCCAACGTATCTGCTTACACATTTTAGATTAGTATACTATTCGCCGGTTGTTGTTATCTCAAAATACTATGAAGGCGCAACAATCACAGGAACAGTAAAAGTTGGTGACCAACCATTTCCATACGTCTTTGCTTACGTCTTTGATGACTTTGGGATTCCACATGGATATGGGATGACTGACGAAAATGGAACGTTTAGTCTTATAGCGCCGGCTGGCAACTTGACGATAAGACTCTTTACTACCGATAATACTTTAGATATGAGTCAACCAATTATTGTTACAGAAGAAGAAGGAAGAAGAGATATTCCCTGTAATAAATCAGTATCGTTTGACGTTAACTGGTCGACGTTAGATGTAAACATTAACACAAACCAAACTGGATTAACGTTAATGATAGAGGGCAAAGAGTATTACCAATCACAAACATATCCGATTATGGGAAACAATACTTTCCAATTTACTGAACTGATACCCCAAAACTATAAGATATCAATACTTGGTGTTAATGAAACATCAATATATGATACAACCATCTTTACAAAGCCGGGGTTGAATACCCACAATGTTACAGTATAAGGTTGATAAAGAATCAGTCCGGATTTTGGGAAATGAACTTTGGACTAAACCATTAGAGTTACAACTACCAGCCAAAAGTTATATAATTGATTTAGGAGGAAATAATGGAAAGTTCGCTAAGCAATTAAAAAGCGAAACCACAACAATTGTATCAATCGACATAGACCGGAGTATAATGGTAGGAGCGGATGGGATGCACTTACCAGGAATAACGCCAATACAAGGCAACATACTCAATATGCCTTTTAAAGATGAAACCTTTGATGTTGTCTTGGCGAGGGCGATATTACATCATGTGCCTGACAATTTGGATTTGGCGTTAAAGGAGATACATCGTATCTTAAAGCCTGGTGGACAAATATTAGTAGAAGAACCTGGGAGCCTAAACCCCATCGCTTACATAATAAGAAAGGCATTCCCGACTATGAGTCATGAGGAAAGTGAACGCCCGTTTAAGCCCTCTGTCCTTGAAGGTAAAATAAAGGAATATTTTACCATAACAGAGCTTAAATACTATTGGCTAATATCTTATTCGATGCCTCATGTAATATCCCGCCTTCCAAACGCCATAAAACCAATTGTAAGGAAGGTATTGAAACTCATAGTTAGATTGGATAACGTCTTATTAAAATATAAGACTTTTAAGCCTTTCTGTGGTTATGTCTTAATAAAGGGTATACGTATATAAGGGAAACTATTAAGGCGTCATAAACCTTTATATATGAGGAATACATAAATATTTATATATAAGATAGAATATGGGGTAGGCAAATGTTAATATACAAGTTCCATGACTCGTTCAGTAATTCGCGAGTAACACATAGATGTGAAGAATGTAAGCGTTTAAATTCATGCTACTGGCATAAGTTTAAAAAGAATCCACGAATGGATGCTTGTGGGGATATTCAGTTCACTTACAAGAATCAGGAGATTACACCAAAAAACGCCAACTGGTTGCTTTTCCAAATAGGGCGTTCTATTGAGTTATCAAAGAACATAATAATCCAGCGTAAGTCGTTTGCTGGAATAGAATTGCTTGCGCCGGAATCAATGAGAAGCAATCACTTACCGGACTTTGATGAGTGTGATGCTTACGTTAAGATATTAGCCGGTTTTCTAAAAACCATTTCAAGCTTTGAAAAGAGCATTAAAGGGCAGAGGGAAGAAAAGATTAGAAGTATAAAAGCACAAAAGAAGTTAATAGATGAAGAAGAAAATGGAGCAAAGAAAACTCGGTTGGAAGCAAAGTGTAAAAAACTCGAAGCCGAATTACTTTCATTAGATAACGATATAGGTAGATTTGTTGGAAGTATCATAGAGACAACTGTAAGAGTAAAAGGTAAAGATGTATCAATATTTAGTGATGGCGAGGACTTCGTTGATATAGCAAAAGCGGTTGCAGATTCAAGCGGGTATAACTTTTTTAGAACAAAAAACAATGGAGAAGCAAAAGCATGGCTGGGGCAGATTACGAACGCGAATTAAGAGACGTCCTTCGACGTAGTGGCTGGGTTATCTTTCGTAGCGCGGGAAGTCATAATGCCGACTTAATTGCGCTTAAGCCGGATGACCACCAGATTATAGAAGTTAAGTCAACGAAAGCCGACAAGTTCTATACTTCATCTGACAAAGAACAATACGATTTAATGAACGCATACGCTCAACAGGGATTTAACGTTTATTATTATGTTAGATGGAAAGGAAGGAAGCCAAGATGGAAAAGATGGAAGTTGCCCCAAAAACCATATCCGGTTTTTCGCTATGGAAAATAAAACATAAAAAGAAAATAGAGCAAAGCGTAATAAAGTTATTACACATCATAGCGATATGGGTAATTATTCATACTTATTTAGCGTCTTGTCAGGGCTTGAGGTATGACATCAAAGACTTTAATTGTGTTGATTTCACGGCTGAGATGGGTAGTGTTTTTTATAAATTGGGAATAGCATCCCATCAAGTAGTTGGTCGTGATATTAAGACCAACAGATATCACAGCTGGGTTGGAGTATACTTTTTTGGACATCTCATTCATATAGAGCCGCAGTTGTTAAAACCTTTTATAGCGGAATGGAGCTATGATAAAATAAGCGTCAATCCAAGAGTTTTGACTTAACTATTAAACTAACCAAAATCCTTATATATCTATCAAATAATATTGTTTTTGGGTTGATATGACACAGACCGTTAATTTTAGGAAAGATGGAAATAAAATAAAACTTCATTTTATGTATAATACAGACCTTGTGGATATAATGCGTTCCCATAAAGGGTATTTCTTTCGGGCAGATAAGTCATGGGTATTTCCGGAAGCCAAAAGGACGGACTTGTACGATGAGCTGACCAGCAAGGGATATAATGTGCATTATCTTACTCCAATGAGTAAGGCGCCCGTACAAATCCCATTGAAGCATGAGGAAAAGGAGTTTGATAAAGACCACCCGGATTATGGTGACGCCTTTATGGTTGCTGGGCATTGTAAAAAGTGTAACAAGTGGGGGTTTCTGTTTAGAGATGGATTATGTGGAGAGTGTAAGTAAATGAAAGGAAAAAAGAAAGTAATCATATGGTTTTCCGACGAAGTGGATTTGTTGGAAAAGGCGCAGGAGATTAGGAAGATAAAAGGGATTGAGCAAATCTCATTTAAATTCAAAGGTGTATAGATGGTTACTACCTGCCCAGAATGTGGCGAACCAACTTGGGAAGACCAAAACTTTTGTATCACCTGTGGAAAGGACTTGAGAAAGAAAAATCCAAAGGATGATACTATTAACTCTTTAACAAACTTTATATAATTAGAATTCAATAGGGATAGTATGGTGAGAATAAATTTGATAGAACCGAGGCAGCTCTCCGACCAGCATCTCATTGCTGAGTATAGGGAAATCTTGCTCCTTTTTGGCTATTACCGAAAATGTCCAAACATTCGCCCGAGTGAAAACCATCTCCAACCAATGCGATTTTACCAAGATAAAATTAAATATCTCATAAAGCGCTTCTTTGACTTAAAACAGGAAATGATTTATCGGGGCTTTAAGCCAACTAAAGATATCATATATTGCCGGCACACGATGCACAATGGTCGCCTTCAGGACTTTGAGCCAAATAAGGAACAAGTCCACCAAATAAAAGAAAGGATAACACAAAGAATCAATGAGCGACCAATGTGGTATCGGTATTATGGAGAATATAAAACGCCGGAGTTCTTTATAGATTTAATGAATGAAACCTTTCATAAATAAATTACAAAGGATGGATAGCGTAGATGGATAGCCAGGAAGTAACTCGGACTCTGACGAGGGTGAAGGACAAAACAATCTATGGTTGTCGAAACTCGGGTGAAGTAAAACTGGCTACCATCATGCCCATAGACCTTGATGATTTAAATTACAAGGAGAAAAACGATGAAAACGATGTATTGTCCGAAATGCAAATCAAAGATGAATAAATTATTTCAAGATTACCAATATTTATGTGTTGAGTGTGGTACAAGATGGTTGATACAATTCATATAAAAACTTGTGATTCTAAATTACAAGGAGTCAAATGATGTTTGTATCCATGATATGCGGTTCTTATCTTCTTAAAAACAAAGCGATAGACAAAGGTGAGTTTATGCTGATGCTTGGTGTTGTTGGTGTATTTGAGTTCTTTATGGAATGGAGCATAATAAATGCAATTTTACAGTTTTAAATTACTTCAATCAAAGGAGAAGAAAGAATGAACAAATGTGAAGATTGTAGATATTTCCGTTTTGAGGGGCATACTAAAACATGCATCTATGATTTGATTGAAAATAATGGTAATCAGGAATTGATTGATGAACGAGGTTGGTGTGAAAATTACATTTTTAAATTACAAGGAGAGAAACCATGAATAACTTTAGATGTCCAGATTGTGGTTATGCTTATCCTATGAAGGAGAAGGAATGAACGAATTTCAGATTAAACTGCTTAATGAACTTTATAGTTATGCGGAAGATATTCGTATGGATTGGTCAGGATTCGATGGTCGAGATTTACTAAGATTTGTATCGGATTGGATTAAAAGATTCAATGAATCGGAAATGAAACGATGTACATATCACGATGAAGAACAGCCATTAGGAATGTGTCTTAGTGGAAGTATTGAACATAGTGAATATTGTTATAGTTGTATCTATTATAAATTATCAGGTGTAAAGGAGAAGAAAGAATGAAAGGTATTGAATTAGAAAAATCTAATTTCGGAGGATTTTATATTTCATTTCATGCTTGGGGCAGTTTTTATGGTGCTTTTATTTGTCCTAATGATGATGCTGAACATCTTTTTAATATGTTGAAAAAGTTAAAATTGGGAGATAGGATTATGATTAGTAAAATTGGTAGTAAAAAGGTGAAAAGGATGGGGGAACCTCCCACTTTTAAATTATCAGAGGTAAGACCATGAAAATATGTCATACATGTAATGGAAGCGGATATACATATGAAACAGGACACGAAATGGTTTGTGGTGTTTGTGGTGGAATAGGGTTGATTTCCGATGCGTTTTAATTTCGATTTTAAATTATCATCATGTAAGGAGAAGAAAGAATGAACCAAAAAGAACAAATAAAATGGGAAAAAGCAATGAATGATACTGAGAGAGACACACCAGAAGATTTTAGGTTGGGTGTTTCTAAATCTTTGGATTGGTTTTTATCGTTGTTATCTCAGGAGAAGAAAGAATGACTGGATTTGAATTATTGATGTTAGAACTGTTGATTCTAGGTTTGATATTTGGTATCCCTCCGATATTGATAGGGAAATACTATCATAAATTAGTTGATGTAAATCAGGAAGGGTGGACAGATGAATAGGAATAGAAGAATGGCTAGTGGTCATTTCGATGGAGTTTATACTGACGAGTATAGACAAAGAAGTCGGTTGCCTATTTCATCCCACAAACCTTTCGATTTTAAATTATCATCATGTAAGGAGAAGAAAGAATGAGTTTGTTTAAACCAAATATAAGACCATCATTGCTTAGTATTGGAGGTCATCTTCCTGAATATTCTGATTACGAACTTGATTCTATTCTTAATATTGTTCATGGAGAACAAAAGAGGAGAAAAAAGAATGATTGAAGAATTAAATATGGAAAAACGATTAAACGAAACCATAAAAGCGATTTTGATTGCATGGGGTGTAATTGGATTCTTTACGATAACAGGAATCATAGCAAATGAGGTTATGAGATGTTTGAATGGGTGATTCCACTTGTTTATCTTTCGATTTGTTATGGTGTATTAATCTATGGATTGATAAGAAAACATTGCGATTCTAAATTATCATCGGAGAAGTGATTGAAAATGATAAAATTTAGTGATATGGATGTAGATGAAACAGAATGTCCTTTCTGTGGTCATAAAGAAGGTTTAGTAGTGAATGATTATACAATGCGACACAATCGTGAGGTTCTTATTGAATGTGGAAATTGTGACAAATTATACAAGGTTTATTATAAATTTGATAAAGTAGTTGGTTTAGAAGAAAAACCTTTCGATAATAAATTACAAGGAGATGAAAAAAATGGTCTATAAAAAACTACCAAAAATGTCAGATGCAGTATTCTACGAGATGAGAACAAAAGCGATGAAAAATAATACAACAATGCTTGATGAGATAAACAAACTCGATAAAGCAGGTAAGCTCAAAAAATGGGAAAACGATTATATTGCAGGATTTATCGGAAAGAAAACTTACAAGGGAAAACGATGAAACATTGCACTTTTAAATTACAAGGAGAAAGACGATGAATATCTATATAGCGAGTAGTTTCGATTTGCTTGATAGAATTAAAGTTGTGGAGAAAGCAATCGAAGAAAAAGGAATCAGTATCCCTATTAAATGGTGGGAACATGACTATAAAATGATAAACTGTCCCGATTCGGAATGGTATCACTTACCACAAGTAAAAATGGTATGTGAACGTAATTTCAACGGTATCGACAATTCAGAGGTTGTTGTCATTGTTGCACCTGAAAAGAATCCAAAAAAGTTTAATGGTGCTAATATCGAGTTGGGGTATGCGATAGCAAAAGGCAAGACGGTTTTGTGCTATGGTGTTCTGGAACGAAGTGCGATGTATTATCCTATTTCTCGATTTTCTACCATTGAAGGATTATTGAATAGATTGGAGTATCCGTTTAAATCTTATGACACAAAAAAGTTGTCATTATAAATTAGGAAGGGTGGACAGGTGAACCACATGGATATTGGCATGAAGGCAGAGGACCAGTATAAGTCGCTGAATGCTGCTATCGGGCGTGAAGCAGATACTTCTCTTTGCGTTTCACCCCATAAACCTTCCTATTGTAAATTAGTTCAGGAAACAGGAGTAAAGGAGAAGAAATGATAAGAGACTTGATGGAACAAATAAATCTTAATGAACAAAGCACGATGTTCTATTGGTATCCAAAAATAAAGGATTTACCGATTCCACAGCCAAAAACATTATCTTATAGATTTACTGATGATGAAAAGGAGTTTCTTGCGAACGATCAATATCCAAGTTCAATCGCTGAAAAAATACGACCTCTTGCCGATGAAATAGGATATCCATTGTTTATGAGGACAGATAATTCAAGCTGTAAGCATTTCTGGAATAAGACTTGTTATGTCCCGTCAGTAAATGAATTAAGTAGTCATGTAATGGAATTGTTATCTAATTCTGCTATGCAAGGATGGATGTCTTATAATGACAATGGGATTTTTGTAAGAGAGTTTATTCCATTGGTGACAAAGTTTACTGCGTTCTATGGGAAATTCCCTGTGAATAAAGAACGAAGATATTTTATAAAGAACGGGATGCTTCAATGTCATCATCCATATTGGTATCCTCCTGCGATAATGCAGCCAAGCACCGATGATTTTCAGGGTTTGCTTTCCTATCTTAATTATGAACGAGAAGCAGAGATAAAGAAACTTACAAAATTATCGGAGATTGTTGGAAAGATTTTTGATGGATATTGGTCTGTTGATTTCGCTTATGGAAAAGACCATCGTTGGTATCTTTTTGATATGGCAAGAGGTGAACAGAGTTTTCATTGGCTTGAATGTCCGTATTGCCCAGATGAGATGAAAGAACAATATACTGAAAAAGAAGAAAAAGCAGAGGTAAAACCTTTAGATTCTAAATTATCAGAGGTGAAATAGAATGGAATTATATGGAACAGGGTATTGGATACTTTACGGAATTGTAATTGGAATAGGTGGAACAATTGTGATAGGATTTCTTTGGTTGAATCATTGGCTTAAAAAGTATGATTTAGTTCCAACGAAGAAAGAACTAGAACGAAGGGAGAAAGAATTGAATAAAAAGTTGAACTTATAAATTATAGGTGATTAAAATGGTTGATAAAAGAGATATTTGTCCAAAGTGTGGTGCTGTTCCATTATGGAAAATAGATAAAGGGTGGGTATGTCGAATTTGCGGTTTTAAATGAGTTCAATCAAAGGAGAAGAAATGAAATCTAAAAATATTTGTAAAAATTGTGGAGCAGTAGATTCTATTGTTTATGATTGTAATGAAGGGGACTTTTATTGTAAAAGATGTGGAGATAGAACGTAATGAAAAAATGTTTTTTTAAAGAGGATGGTCGGCATTGCCAAATACAATATAATGTCTTAACGAAGTTTTATAAGGAATGTGTGGGTGAGAAAATATGTCCGATAATGAGATATCAGAAGAAGGAATGAAACTGGCTGAGCGACATTGGGAATATATTGAAAAGTTATTAACTGTTCATGGTGAAGAACTGAAGATTATCGGGAAGATAAAATTTCATTATATTCAAGCAATGAAACATGGTTACAAGCATGGAAAAAGTTGTTGTTCTAAATTAACAGGAGAGAAACGATGAAACTCTCTAAAGACCATGAAGGAAACGATATACAACCAGATTGGCATCAAAGTGAAGTAATACATTGCCCAGACCAGAAATGCGATGGTATGCTTTTGCAATCAATCTATTATCATCCAATGAAATGTTCGACTTGTGGAAAACTATGGATAGATGTTGTCCGATGGGTTGAGTATAATGAAGATTAATTACACTTTTAATTAGGAGCAAAACCATGAAAGTATGTCCTAAATGCAATAACGTGCTAGGATGGAATGACCAATTTCATGCTTATTACTGTAACTTATGCGGTACTATGGTTGATGAAAATGGGGTGAAAAAATATGGAAAGGGTAATTTTTTACTTATGGAGGATGACTAATGAAGTGTCATGAGTGCTGGAAACAGGGAGCAAAAAGAACAAACAAGGTAATAATCCATTCGATTGTTGGTGATTATGCTTGTTTTGTTTGCGATGATTGTTATAAAGAATTAGTTCAGGAGAAGAAATGAAATCATCAACAGTCGATAAAATCTATTGGGTCTTTATCGGAATTGGTGCATTTGCACTTGCTATGCTTTATTCAGGAGTGATGATACTTCTTGAAGATGCCTTTCAATTATAATTAGGAGGAAAACTATGAAAAATAAAAAATGGAGATTATCCGCAACAGGTGATTTCGATAACAAATATTTCGACACCTATGCAAAAGCAAGAAAACAAGCAGAACACATGGATTATGAATTGAAATTAAAAAGATTCAGCCCTGGTTCTTACGCAGATACTAAAGCAGGTATTTACATAGAGTCACGTTCCTTTGTAAAACGAAGGAAAAAACAATGGTAAATGTTGTCGTTGTAAATTAAAAGATAAGTAATCATAAAGATATCAAAACCTCTTTACCTTTGGGTTAGCATATGTTGTTTATAAATAAAATGGTCAAATTCCTTTGACTTTTATAGTTTCTTGGAGGTAGTATGTTTCCAACAGAAGAAGAGTTTAGGAGACCCATCATAAAGAATGGAACCCGCATTTTACGGCCAAAAGAGTTTCGAGCTTTATTGAATGGTTGTCAAAAAATGGACTATAAAATAATTTTACAAACCATGCTTTACACCGGTATGAGATATGTAGAGATGCAACGATTTCAAGTGCATAGAGAGTGGTTTGATGGGGATTTCGTTCATCTTCCAAAAGAGGCGTGTCTTAAAAAAGCAAGAACACAACAAGAACGTTGGGTGAGATTGAATAACCAAGGGAAAATGATAGTTCAGTTTTTTCAAAATATCAATACCCACGTCCCAACAACACAAAGTTGGGGGATGAATCTTAAATCTTGGGCAGAAAAGGTTGGACTATCTCCAGAGGGGTTATCAGTAAAGACTACCAGGAAGACATGGGAATCGTGGTTGCTCTTTTTCTATCCTGAGTATATTGCTATGATAACTTTGTCTCAGGGTCACACTCAAATTATATCTTTACAACACTACCTTAATATACCATTTACTGAAGCTGATAGGGTAGAGATTAAATCTTTTGTTGAGGGTTGGGCACCAGATAGGAAGGGTTGATATGAAAATTTCAGAAACTTTTTATTCTATCCAGGGCGAAGGTTCACAAATAGGAATGCCAGCTTGGTTCATTCGTTTGTCTGGTTGTAACCTTACTTGTGATTTCTGTGACAGCAAATATGCGAAAGATGGACAAGACCTCCAGATAAGTGAAATCATAGACCTTATCGATGATAGATGTCAGAACATAGTTATCACCGGTGGTGAGCCTCTCCTTCAACCTCAAATTGAAGACCTTGTTAAAGAACTCTTCAAGACCGGTAAAACCATTTACATTGAAACTAACGGTACTATCTACCGCCCTCTCATCATAGGCTTTTGTACCTTTATCGTCAGCCCAAAACCGGACTTTCTCAATCCTCGCTATTTGGATGTCCTTCGTAAATGGTCACTGCAAGCTGACGCATTTAAATTCGTCATTCGTGACCGGAAGGATTTCGATGAAGTGCTACGAATATGTGCACTCATAAATGTCAAAGATAACATCTACTTTATGCCGGAAGGAACAAACGAACAAGATATCAATTCTAAGATGCTTCAAATTGTCGAGTGGGTTAAAGAAATTGGATATGGAAGAATAACGCCGCGCCTGCAAATTACATTGTGGGGGAATAAACGTGGTGTATAAAAAAGTAATTAGATGTTTGACTTGTGGGAAGTCATGTCATAACAAGCAATGTTCTGAGTGTATAAAAAAGAAAAAGTATCGAGTAGGAAGGATGAAGAGGGTAAAACTCAAAAAGTGTCTTAATCCCGATTGTGATTTCTATTATTATGGAACAAAAGTTACAAGGTATTGTTCGGAAGAATGCGCCAATGAGATGAATAGAAAGAAAAATGTTGAGAGAGTTACCCGGTGGCGTAAAAGGAAGAAGGAGAAAAATGAAAGTCAATTGTGATTATTGTCTAAAGAAATTTGAGAAAAGCCGGGAATCGGTTTATCATACAAAGCATAACTTCTGTTGTCGAGAACACTATAAGAAGTATAGAAAGATGTATTCAGAAGAATTTTAAACTATTAAGACAATCTAAAAATTTATATATTACCAACATATTTGGAAATTAAGAGGAATAAATATGGCACAAGTAAATTTTATAGAAAAGGACAATGTAGAGGAAGCAAATGAAGTTGACCTTAAACAATATCGGTGGTCGGAGAGAATGAGCGCAACAAAAGGCAAATATGTTTTCGTGCTTCGACAGATAAAGAAAACAAGTGATGATTAACTTACCAAAAATTTTATAAAGACATATCTTATATTATCATTATTGGTTTAGAGAAGTTATTCAGATAGGGGTATCTATCCATCGGTGGCGAGAGGTTGTTTAATGGAAATCAAAGAGTGTCGTCAAAATTTACGTAATAACAAATATATTCATTCTGCTGTCAAAACTCTTTTAAGAGAAATAGGAGAAAACCCAGATAGGGAAGGACTTAAAGCAACTCCATATCGTGTCGCTAAAGCATACGAAGAGTGGTTTGGTGGATATGATTTTAAACCAGCAGATGTTTTAAATCGTCAGTTTACTGAAACTTGTGGAATAGTGGTAGAAGGACCAATTTCTTTTTATTCATTTTGTGAACATCATATGGCGCCTTTCTTTGGAAAAGCGTATATTGCTTATATCCCATCAAAATATGTAACTGGTCTTGATAAATTAGTTAAGCTTGTTGAGATTTATGCCAGAAGACTCCAAATTCAAGAACGCATGACACAACAGATAGCCGACGGCTTATATAAAACATTAGAATGTAGAGGAGTTATGGTTGTGGTGGATGCAAAACATCTTTGTGTGTCATCAAGGGAAACCAAAAATGATACAACAAGAACCATTACATCAGAAGTTCGGGGTGCATTTAAAACAAACAATGGTGCTCGTCAAGAAGTATTGAACTTGATATCAATATGTGAGCGTGAGTGAGTGCCGTATTCGAGAGAATATTATTTAACTCATAAACCACAGATAAGAAAGTCACAAAATAAGTATAACAATAAGAAGTATGCGCAGAATCCCGCGCCATTTAAACGAAGAATAAAAAATTACCAACAAAAAATGAAAAATACAAAAGCCGAGAGAATGGATAAAATAATAGAGGAGTGGATATCAATGGAAGAACACGTGATATGTCCCTTATGTAAAGAATATGTGGAAAAATGCGACCAATGTCGGTCGTCACTGACTGTTGATGATGATATATGTTGTATAGATAATGGGTCGGCACATGTGTGCGAAGCTTGTGTGGGCGATTATCTCCGCGACCAACATGAAATAGACTCTACACAATTAGTTGAAGAAGAGGAATAAAAGTGGCAGAGAGAAAAGGCACAATTTATATGCCTGTCAGCATTACATTCAAGCGTGAAGAATGGCGGCGGGCAATGCATTGGTATAAAGATAATCCCTATTTTTATTATCCATATGTCTTTGCGTCACCTTTCGTTACGGGAATGAATAAAACTCGAGACGCAGATTTCCCAGAAGCTGATTATATAGTTGCTGATTCAGGTGGGTTTCAAATTAGTAAGTTGGGTAAAAAGGTTTCTTGTTTAGATGTCTTGGAATGGCAAGTAAAGAAAATCAAAGCCAACGTTGCTTTTACTGTAGATGTTCCAGCATACGCTTATCGTTCAGAAGTAGATAACTTAAAATATTACCCAGAAGATGACTTTAAAAAATACATGGAGATATCAAATGCTAATGCTTGGACTGCCGCATCTAAGTTAGAAGAATATAAGTCAGAAGGTTATAAAGATACTCAAATATGGGCGGTCATTCAAGGTGGAAATTATAACGATATGATGAAGTGGCACGAGCACCTAACGAAAACTTATGGTGAGTTTCCCGGTTATACGTTTCCAATGTGGTCTTCATTTAATCCCGCGTATCAACAAAACTGGCTTTCTCAATTGCAATTTGCGAAAGAGATTGGGACTAATTTCCATTTTCTTGGTAAGTGTGAGCCATTGCTTGTTGTAATATTTGCAAAGATGGCTCACAAGTTTAAAAGATTTTACACATATGATACATCAAGTGCCGCCATGGGTTTGATGATGGGTAAGTATCACGACCCATATTACTTGAGTTCGCTTTCTTATACCAAAAAGAATTTAGAAGCACAAGTTAAGTTTGATATGGATGGTCCAAATCCATGTGATTGTCCGGTTTGTTCAAAGCACACAGTTAATGAAATGATTAATAATTATTATCCCATGCTTTTACATAACGTCTATGTCAGAAAGAGATGGAATGATTATGTCAATGTCATGGTTCAAGATGATGAGTGTTTCGATGACATCATTAACAAGATTTTGAGATTACAGCCGGTTTATCGAAAGAACAAAGAAACATACAAAGATGGAATCAATCACCTTATCTATGGAGAGCCAAAGAGGCAAGATGGGCTCGGCGATATAGATACAGATAATGAGTGGAACTAAAATGACTAAAAAACCAACTAAAGAAGAGTTTGATTCCTCTAAATATGGCGATAATTTCATTCATGACTTCTTAAAGCATTTTAACGAATACTCCATTAGTAATAAAGAATATGGAGTTATGATTCTCCATGTTATTCTTGGACAAGCCCTGAAAAACATTTATTTCAGAGCCGGCGCAAGAAAGATAGATATTAGGATGCACCTATTGTTAATCATGCCCGCCGGTACAGGTAAGGGTTCCGGTTATGGATTTTATCGGAGATTGGCAAAAGATGTTGGACTCCATGATGAGCAATTGACAGAGGCAACAGATGCGGGATTGGTTGGGACTGGACAACGGTTGCCAGATGGGAGTTTTGAAATTATACATGGACTAATGGAAGACGCAGATATGATATCAATGGAAGAGGCGTCGCCAATGTTTGATTATCAAACTGAGTTCAGTAAAAAGAATTTAACTTATGCTCAAGTTGCCATGAATCCTTTGGATGATGCGTCTTGTGAGATAACAAAGAAGCTTGGCTCTATACCCGATGCAATTCGATTTAAGCCCCATTGTTCATTCCTCTTTACTACTTATATTCCCGACAAGTTCATCGAGGCTCTGGTGAAGCGTGGTGTGATACAAAGGTTTACTACAAACATGAAGAATCCAACTCTCGAAGAAAGAATGAAAGTGGTAGATAAAGCTATTGAAAAGTTGAATGCTCTGACAGAAGAGAGTTATGATAAAGAGTATAAAGAGATATTAGATAGACTTAAAACTATAATTGATAAGTATCAAAAGTTGGGTGGTATAGAAACTGAAAAGAAGTTTAGAATTGATGATGAGAAACTTGTGAGAATAGCAAAAAGGATTATGCCAACGTTCAATCAATCCCAGATAGATATGCTTTGTAATTGGATTAAATCAGAAGTCAATAGATTGGATAAGCCGATTTGGAAGGGATATTGTTTTAACATAAGCGAAACATCAAAAGGAGAATTGAAGCATGTTGTCCATGAATTGGTTGAGATGATTAAAGATACTACTTCAATTGCGCAAGAGAAGTTGGCGGAATTTGTCCATAGAATTTATGAGATATTGGTTAGATTTGCGATTCACCATGCCATTATATGTTTGAGGAATAGCGTTGAGTCGGAAGATATTCTTTATGCTAAAAGAGTTTTTGAGCCAATGTGGCGAAATCTAATTTATAACATAGAAGATTTATTAATTCCAACAAGTGAACAAAAAGTAAAAATGACTTATATGATTCACAGGTCGATAGATACTTATAAGCGTTTGTTGAAAGAGAACGCAAAAGGAAATGTCAAAGATAAAGTTTGGGTTAGAAGGTCAAAATGGATTAGGGATTTACAGTTTGCTTGGGATAATTGTTCCAGAGTTACAGCAAACAATCGGGCGCTGAAATTGGAAACAGAAGAAGAAGATGATACGAATAAAAACAAGTGGTTCTTAAAGAAGAAGTTTGGGAATACTGTTTATGTAAAACTAATTCAGGATATACTTTAGTCTTAAGAAAAAAACAAAAATCTATAGGAGAACGTAAATATGGCAGAAGAAGAAAATATCGAAGCTGGAGAGGAAACTACCCAACGCGGTCCCGATGAGCAAGTTCTCATTGTGACTGACAAAGGGTATGCGACACGAACAACTCTTGCCGAATTCCGCGTATCACACCGTGGAACAAAAGGCACCCGCGCAATGTTTTTGGCGGAAGATAAAGAGAAGGGCAATACCATTGCGGTTGTAAAAGTCCAAGATGGTGGAGTCGTCTTTGTCTTAACCAAATTTGGACAAGGTGCTATCGTAGGCGTCGACGAAATCAAACTCATGGGTCGGGGAAAATCAGGTGTTCGATTAGTGAACCTCGAAGAAGGCGACTCAGTAGTTTCAGTGGTCTAATGACAAGAGAGTATGTTGGGTAGGGAGATGCGTTCTCCCTATGCTAACATATTATGACTGATAATAATATCCAATAATATTTATTACATGAGATTTACATAATATGAAGGAGAAATAATTTATGGCAGAAATACCGGAAGACATAAAAAGTGGTCTAAAAAATTTAGCAACTTCCTCAAAGGTTGAACCAAAAGTTTTGGTGGAAGAATTAAAGCAGATAATGGCAAATGACGACACAATCAAAGCCATGCCAGCTGAACAAGCTGAATTCAAAATAAGATATGCTTGGGCATTGTTATGTCGGCGTCATACGATGACAGGACAAACCAGTCAAATGTTCTTGCGTCCATTTTCGAAACCCAGAGGTGGGAAAACCAAAGCTGGGAAAATGCGGGCTGATGTGTTTGCTGTTATTAAAAGAATAACAAATGACGATGAGGGAAACCCAATTCCAGGAAAACCAGAACTCGCGGCTGGAACACTTTGGGAAAAGGCTGGAGAGGCGGCAACAAAGATATCAACTGGCAAAGTTTACAAAGTTTCATTGTCAACAAAAGAAGTAAAAGCAACGCCGGATGGTGGTGCAACAACTATAGAAGGAATTGAGTTGGGTGGTAACGATGCAACCTTTATAGAAACAACAGAAGTTGCTATGCCGACCAATGAAGAATTCTATAAAGAGTATTTGGAGCCGAAAGAGAAGAACCTTCTCATACAACTCGATGAGATGGACTTGCACAATAGAGCTAACCGAATAGATATAAGAGTAATTAAGGCAATGATTATTGATTACAGGACTGGCGAAAGGGCTGATAAAACTGAATATGGACAGTATGTGGTTACAGATGATTCAATGTTGGGTGGCGGTGAAGGTGGAAAACCCGGCTCATATACGTTTTGGATTCACCCGGAAGATGTTATCCATGAAAAGGGCGTAACTCTCAAATGCGTCGGTGCGGTCAACTACGATAAAAATAAAAACATTGCTCGATGGGATTACTTCTTTAGTATTCCGGTAGGCGTTGGAGTAAAGAGAAAAATAGAGTCCAAACAACCGGAAAAGAAAACTGAAACCATAAATCCCGATGAGTTGGAAGATTCAGAAGATGATATAACAAAACCGAAGTCCGATGAAGACTTTGCAATATAGGTGATTAAATGGTAGTAAAAAAGCAAGTGATAGGACAAGAACAACCCAAAGATTTGTGGAATGTCCCAGCGATTGCAATTCCTATGACTCAGTTTGCTAAAGAAACAGCAGAGACAGAAAAGATTCTTTGGTATGGTGAGTCGAATTCCGGGAAGACAAAAGGGTATCTCGACATCTTGGGTTTTTTGAAGGCTAACAAAGTTCCAAAAGAAAAAGTGTTAATGTGTATCATTTTTTCCGACCGGGCGACAGGCATTACGAAACTCTATAATCTAATTCCCAAAGAATATGTAGATAGAGTGTTTATTTATACGGTGAATTGCTACGAAGATATGGTTTCCGCGACAGCTGATGCAGAAAAGAAACTCCTTGAACATCATAAGCAAACAGGAACGCATGGATGGCTTATAGTGGAATTACTTGAGGAAGCATGGCGGATGTCACAAGACTATTACTCTCGAAAGGCATTTGGTGAAACCCTCGCAGACCTCATGGCGGCAAAAAGACAACAAGTTCAGGAACTCATGGAAGCGAAGGATGCAAAAGATACAGCATATCAAGCTCTTGAAGGCTGGAAGGATTGGACAGTTATTAAGTTCTTCCACAATTTCAATTGGATTGACAGAATTAAAAAGATGCCTTTCAACGTCGGTGCAACCTCTGAGATAAAAGAAGAGTCAAACAAAGATTCAATTTTTTATTCCATTAAAGTGCGCCCCGCCGGAGAAAAAGATAACGTTCACAGATTTGACACAGTTATATACAAGGCACATCGTGGTGACAAGTTCTATCAACAATGCTTTAAGCTAACAGGGTATAGTCGCCTTTATTCAGAAGTAGATATCACGGATAAAAATAGTTATGCGGTGCACAAGAAAATCTTAAAGCAATTCGAAGACAAAGGATACCGGTCGTCAGCCATAGAAGAACTCGAATTGGAAGCGGGAATTCCAAGTCCTCCAAAGCCAACTCCGAAAGCGGAAACACCCACACCTCAAGTGAAAAAAGAAGAGCCGAAACCGGAACCAAAGAAGGAAGAGAAGACAGTAACAGTTGTCAATAAAGAAGGAGAAACAAAGATATCAAAAGAAGAAGTAGTTGCTCCTCCAAAGAAAGTAGAAAAGAAAACAGAAGAAGATTTTAACTGGAGTGTGTAGAAATGTTTTGTCCAATAATGAAAGAAGAATGTATAAGAGAAAAATGCCAGTGGTGGTCAGAGACGTACGAAGATAGTTGTGCAATCAATGCTTATGAAATTTTGTTACAAGAGATAAAGGAAAACGTGGCACCATGAAGATAGTTGTCCAGCAATCCAAACTCCTTGAAATCCTCAACTACCTCTACGTCGATGGTCTCTTTCCCTTTTCCATTATAACAACCAAAGAAGGGAAACTCATTTCCGCCCAGTCAGATAAAGATGACTTCTCTTATAGATATGTCCAGTTTCTTCCCGACAACTTCAAAGAGATTTCTACAGAGCAAGAATCCATAAAGATAGATGTTGAAAAAGTCAAAGGCTTTGCCAGCCTTCGTAAACCAGATGATATCATAACACTTGAATATCCTTCGCCCTCAGCCAAAAACAAACTGCAACTCAGTGGTGGTGGAGCAAAAGACAATATCACTCTGGCGAAAGTAAGCCAAGACGAAATCAAAATGGGTGTTCCCTTTGTCATGAAAGATAAAGTCCCATACATCCAAAAAGGTGAAGTCGCCCTTGATACTCATGTGGTCATTGGTCTTAAGTCGTTCCGAGACATCGATGCTTGGGCGTCCAAACATGGAACAGAGTTTTATAGATATCAAATAGGGAAAGAAAGGAAACTCAAAGTCCTTGTTGGTGACATCCATGAAGTTGAAGATAGTTCGCTTCTTGAGCCAACTTGTCAGGTTCTCGCAGTCAATGAAGAGCTCGATGTTACATTCACTAAAGGAATCAAACAGATAACAAAAGTCTTTAGTCATGATGTAGATATTTGTATGCGTTCAAATATGCCAGCGTGGTTCAGTGAAGTCAGTCAGAGTCACCGATTTGGAGTGATGCTATCACCGTATCTTAAGAAGGATGAGTAGTTGTGGCACCAATGTTCGCTTCCCTAAATGCCTGGTTGGGATTCCCGGAAAGAATATATTGCGAAAGTGAATTTACCCTCCAGAGCTTGATATCGTATTACAATGGGAAGCGACCGTGCTTTAAATCGGTTCACCGATTTGTCGACAGAAATACGCCATTGATGGATAGAATTGTCTTTGACTTTGATTCGGACCTTGGATGGCGGATTCCTTACAAAGAAGTGAAGAAACTCCAAGATTTCTGTAAGGAAAAAGAAATCGATTATAGAGTGGTTTGTAGTGGTGGAAAAGGATTCCATTTCTACATCATGTTCAAAGAAGAACCGATGACTGACCTTTCTAACAGCAAAGTCTATAGCGTCCAACATTCCCTAAAAAAATACTTCAATCTCCAATCAACCGATGAGCCTCTATTCGCCAAAAAAGGTTTGCTCATTCGCATCCCAACAACCAAACACGTTGCCCTTAATAAGAAGACCAACCTCTTTGAAGACAATGGAAACTATTGTCGATATCTTTCTCCAGAAGACTTCGAAAAAGGACTTGACCATATTGAACAACTCATAAAAGAACCGGGTGAGATGCCACCACACTCTACAACTACCAGAACCCTTGATGAGATTGTCCAACTCACTCCTGAATATAAATTTCGAGATAAGAAAGATGGCTCCTTAAACATAGACCTCAATCCCGGTGGCGTCCTCACTCCAACTTTAGAATCAATAGGGTTGCCTTGTCTTAAAGAAGTGGCAAAGTCATCAGACCCCTGTTATGCTGATAGGCTTGAACTCGCGTCTTGGCTAAAACTACAAGGTTACAGAGATATGGCTATCACAGCGTTCTTTCGTGAATGCAAATGGCAAAACTTCAATGTGGGAAAGACGATGACTATTCTTACATCCATCAAACCCCGCTTCCCAAAGTGTTCGTATCTGCGGGAACGATATCCAAAATGTGAATCATGCAGTTTCAAAAAATAATACTAAGGTATAAATCATACTATATAAAGGATACCTGAGTAATGTGGTGGAGAGAATGAAAACTTGGCAAGATAAAGCAATCATGCTTGTTAGTTTCTTATTCGGCTTTCTACTCATTCCAATGATTATGGATAGTCTTAATGGGAACAAAGTAAACATACTATCTTCATCTTTAACTATGGTTGGCTTATATGTCATGGCAATATGCTTTTATACGCTCAAACTCAAGTTATCGTTTGTCGCTAACACGTTTTCAGCATCCATGTGGACTGTTCTCTTCATCTTAGGAGTAACATGAATATCATAATCGATTCCCGAGAACAAGATACAATTCAACAAATTACTTCATACTTCGCGGACCACAAAGACAAATATCCAAACATAGAATCAATAGAAGTAAAGACCATAACCGGCGATGGTTGCACAACTGACAACCTCATTGGGTGGGAACGTAAAAAACTCATGGATTTCATCACTTCTGCCTTAAGCGGAAAACTAAAGCAACAACTCTATGAATTGCGTCAAGCCTATAAATATCCATTCCTCATAATAGAAGGCTACGATGGTATCATGGATTGCATCACCAAAAACCCACAGCTTCACCCAAATGTCATCAAAGGGATTGCTACATCATCCTTCGCTCACAATGGTGTGCCCATCCAATTCGTCGGTCCATTCTTCACTCACTTCATCCTTGAAACTGTCAACAAGTTCTACGATGGTCAACGAGAACTTTATGAGTCTTATCTTTACATCCCGAAACGGCATTCTGTAACCAAAGACGATTTCGCCAAATACTTTGTTAAGGGTCTTCCCAGCGTTGGAGCTACAGTCATTCCAAACCTATTACAACACTTCGATAATTCGGTTTCCAAACTTGTCAATGCGTCCATCGAAGAACTCATGAAAGTAGAGGGAATAACTGAAAACAAGGCAAAGAAAATCAAGGAAGTTTTGTCGTGAGCGAAAAAGGAAAACAAAGATATCAAAAGATGAGGAAGTATTACTATCGTCGACATTGTAAACTTTGGGGTAAAGAATCAACCGGTGTGACTTATAGAGCTTGTTTCGAATCTAACGCTCGTCCACCATCTCGACGAGAGTCGGCAAGAAGATATCTTGCGAAAAAGAGACAACTATTAAGTGAATCTAAAACTTTAAATACTGATAATCCTTTAGGGAATTGAGGAGAGAAAGAATGCGCTATTGTGTCCGTTGCGTCATGCCCGATACACGACCTGGTCTTACGATAGATTCAGATGGTGTTTGTTCTGCTTGTCGTCATACCGAATATAAGAAGACAATCAATTGGGGCAACCGCCAAAAATCCTTTGCAAAACTCTGTGATACTTACAGGAGTTATTCCGACCAAAACGATTGCATTGTTGCTGTCAGTTCCGGGAAAGATTCATTCTGGCAAGTCCATCAGCTCGTAGACAAGTATCACATGAATCCACTCCTTGTCAGCGTCTGGAATGGCGATTGGACGCAAACCGGGTTAGAAAACTTTCAACTCATGCAAGATAAGTTTGGAGTAGAAGCCATTTGCTTACATTCAAACAATGAAGTCAACAGGAAGTTATCACGAACTATCTTCGAACACGCCGGTTATACTGCGTATCTCTTTGACCGATACATTTATACTTATCCGATTTGGATGTCAATCAGACTCAATATCCCACTTGTCTTTTATGGCGAAAATTCCAGCCTTGAATATGGAGGTCCTCTCAAAGAAGATACTCCATACGCCTATCAACAAATAAATAATGATGCGGTCAAAACCTTCGATGCTTCGATTTGGGCGAAAGCTAACGTGAGTATGAAAGACGTTCCATATGCTGAGTATCCCGATGCACGTCTTATGTCGGAGGCTGACATAAGTCCACGTTTTATGTCATACTATTTTAATTGGAGTGGATATGAACACATGCTTGTGGCAAAGCAACTCGGATGGAAATCCCTAAACGACACTGGTGAGTGGAATAGAATTGGGTGGATAGATGATTACAATCAAATAGACGATTTTGCCTATCTTGTCGACCCATGGCTTAAGTATCCTAAACTCGGGCATCGTCAAGTTACCGATATGTGTTCTCGCCTTATTCGCGATAACCAAATGACCCGCGAAGAGGCAATACCTTTAGTAAGGGAGAAAGACGCACAACTTGACCCGACATCTCTCGAACACTATCTCAAGTTCAGTCACTATACAGAACGCCAATTCTGGGATATAGTAGAAACTCATTACAACAAAAACTTATTTGAAAAGAAGGGTGGCAAATGGAAGCTTTTGAATTCAATCTAAAAACGCATACTATCTTTGGCGAAAAGAAAGCGCTTGAACTTCCAAAATATCTCTTAGAAGATAAGCATAAAGATATCACTCTCGTCATGGATAAAAATGTTTTTACAACAGAATACGGCAGTCAGGTCGTCGGTGAGTTGGATTCCTACTTCCCTTCTCGCCTCCTTATATTGTACGCAGATAAAGAACCGACTTACCGGCTACTTGACAAAACCATGCAAGAAAACCGAGAATTCTTTGGTCATGTAGATGCTTTCGTCGCCATTGGCGGTGGCTCAGTCATCGATTTCGCCAAAGGACTTGCCACTCTGACAACCAACTATGGTGATGCACTTTCATACCGGGGCTTCCCAAAAAACTTAAAACAACCAATCCCAGTCTTTGCCCTCCCAACCACTGCTGGCTCCGGTTCCGATGTCACTTATAACGCAGTCTTTATAGACACAGAAACAAAAAAGAAACTCGGAATCAATTCCCTTCTCAACTTCCCAAAACTTGCCATTCTCGACCCGCACCTTGTTCAAACCTGTCCGCGGTCAACCCTCGTCTCATCTGGCATGGACGCACTCACTCATGCCATTGAAGGCTATGGCGCAACAAAATCGAATCTCATTACGCGGTCTTTTTCAGAGTCAGCTATAGATATCCTCCTTCAGAATCTCCCAAGCATAGGCGACCATACAAACATCAAAGTCTTGGGGCGCTTAATGCAAGGCGCATGGCTGGCTGGCGCGGGATTAATGAACTCGGGAAGTGGACCCGCTGGCGCTATGTCTTATATTCTTGGAACGCACTTTAACGTTCCTCATGGACTCGCGTCTGCGGTCTTTCTTCCACATCTTGTTGCCTTTAACGTCGACCATGGCTTTGAATATCATATTCCTATATTGGCTGATATAGTCTTTGACCTTTGTAATATGTTGGATGTTCCCTATGCAAACTTAAAATCTCTTGGAGTAGATACCGACGCAAAACTAAATATCCTCCTCAATGGAATCGAATCCCTTCAACCCGCTTTCGACCAAAATCCCATTCCACTTACAGTAGAAGATGCCAAAAAGATTGTAAGGAGTATGATATGAAAAAATTAATAGTTTTTCTGCGCCACAACAACGATATAGACCACATCACGCCCATTCTCCATAAGTGGATTTTAACACGAAACATCACTACAGACATCATAATAACTACAGATGAGAAGTTGCTTGTGGATTACAGAATTAAGCATCTGAGAACACTTGCAAAAAACAGAAAGAACATAAACATCTATCACATCAATGACTTCTTTCGTGGCGCCTTCTGGAGATGGTTTAATAACTTCTACGCCAAGAATTCCTCTATAGAAGAATATCCGTTTGTCCAAAATTGGATAGAAAAGAATGCTAAGTTCCTAATTGATAAGCTCACCCGAGATATTACCGGCGAAAAAGATATGGTTGTTTGCTTTGATTGGAATAGTAATTTGTTTGTAAAAAATTTTATAGTATGGTGTAAAATATACGGAATTCCAACAGTCGCTCTCCCACATGGAGATGAGCCTTATGTCAACAAGATGCAAAAAGATGCTGATACAACGTATGGTGCTTCGCTTATGCCTTACATCCAACGTTCCATTTTTGATTATGTTCTTGTTCCAAACAAACTCTGCGCCACCCATTATGACTGTGTAAAAAATGTAACTGAAGTGAAAGTTCTTGGTTCGCCACGCTATTGCGCTGAATGGATGAAACTCCACATATCCGAAAATCAAAGAAAATCAACAACCAACCAACCATTAAAGATTGCACTCTTCCTTCGCAACAGCCACTGGCCTGTCAACTGGAGTGAACTCCATGTATTACTTAAAATGATGACGCAATTTGATACATCAATAATCATCAAATCCCATGCACGCGGGAATTTTAAGTTAAACCCATATAGTTTCAATTATCCAAATACGAAAATTGATATTTATAATACTGTTATACCATCCAGTCTAATTGATTGGGCAGATGTAATCATAGACGTCGGTACGAGTACCATCTGGGAAGCTGTTGTAAAAAACAAACCCATCCTTATGCTTGATTACATTTGTGGCAACAAACCAACAATCTCCCGCTACATGCCTCAAACCAGGATTACTTGTCGGGATGACCTGTATGAGAACCTCCGCAAATTCTCCAAAAATCCAACCCGCGCTACTTATACTCCAGAACAACGCAAGAAGTTTATGAAAGAAATGATAGAATCAACTCCAAAAACGCTCGAACGATATTGCAAGTTTATAGAAGGATTGTTTAATGATTAATCTCAAAGAAACACTCAAGACTGGCGACCGGACTCTCGGTTCGTGGATAACGATTGGAGACCCGATAATCGCGGACATTATGAGTCAACACTTTGATTGGCTCGTCATTGATATGGAGCATTCGTCCATTACATTGGACAAAGCGCAGGACTTAATCCGTATCATCTCGCTACGGGGTTGCGTTCCCATCGTCCGCGTTGGAGAGAACAATTCATATATCATTAAACGGGTCTTGGATGCTGGAGCTCTCGGCATTATTGTACCCATGGTTAATTCGAAGGAAGACGTCCAGAAAGCAATAGACGCAACTTACTACCCGCCAACAGGCAAGCGTGGTGTTGGTCTTGCTTGTGCACAAAACTATGGGGAAAACTTTGAGTCCTATAAGAAGTGGTTGGAAAAAGAATGTGTAATCATAGCCCAAATAGAACACATCAATGGCGTCCGAAATCTCCATGAAATCCTCAAAACAAACATCGATGGAATCATCGTCGGTCCATACGACCTTTCGGGCTCTCTTGGTCATCCCGGCGATTTCAATTCTCCCTTATACCTTTCAACCTTAACTTCAATCATAACAGAAGCTGAAAAAAGCAAAAAAGCGCTTGGTATCCACGTCATTCCACCATTCGCCTTTCAAGTAAACGAACTCGACCCGCGATACAAGTTTATAGCGTTTAGTCTTGATACACTTCTGCTTAGTCAAAAGATAAAAGGAGAGTTAGATGATATCAACCTTTAAGAAGCAATACAAACAAGTCCGCGCCACTTCTCCATACAAAGTATTCAAAGATTATAGAGATGAATCAGGTCCACATCCAAGCAAATATTCAGATGTTGAATGTGACTTTGCATCAAAGTGGATTTATGCTACTTGTCCTTGCTTTATTCTCGATGTTGGTTCGTATTCTTCATTTGTTTCTGCCCTTTCAGCTGGATATGAAGTATACGCCATAGATGTCCGACAGCGCCAATTTATAGGAAACTCCCATTATACTTTTTCAAATGCAACTTTCATTGCCTTTCCAGATGGCTTGTTTGATGTTATCCTTTCGCTTAGTTCCATTGAACACTTTGGACTCGGGCGATATGGAGATAAGTTAGATTTAGAAGCAGATTCAAAGGCATTTAAAGAATTTAAAAGAGTGTTGAAGCCGGGTGGTTATCTTATCTTTACAACTACCATCAAGCGCGGGCTTCCAAACTTATGTTTTAACTCCCATAGAATTTACAATCACCAATTAATTAAACAACTCTGTTCCGGGTTTGAATTGGTAAAAGAAGAATTCTTTAATAGAAAGACAGGCAAGATATGTAGCGCTGAAGATGTAACATCAAATGCGCGGGAATGGGATGTCTATATGGGTTGCTGGAGGAAAATAGAATGAAAAATATGAAAGGTTATATTTGGTTGGGCATGGGGGCGTTCTTTTTTATACTTGCGTTGATAACACTTGCAAGTATGCCACCATCTGTTGATGCTACGAAAGGTATTTCAGCACCAACACCGATTTTAACTATTGGTTTAGTTGGTGTCACTGTAATTCTTTTTGGTTTGACCATTATGTGTTTGTCTAACTATTGGTTTGGTTATTTAATGCAAACAACTATAGTTGGTATTATTCCCGAGAGAATGGCGTCCAGTCGCTTTCCCGGAAAACCACTCGCAAAGATTAATGGACAACCTATGGTATGGCATGTTTGGAAGGCGGCTAAAGAAAATAAAACTCTTGATGAAGTCTATATATGTTCGCCAGATATGGAAGTTTTGGATTGTATGAAATCATCTGGTGCCAAAACAATTCACACCTCAATTCATAACAGGGCGTCTGACCAAGTAGCTGAAGCGGTGAAAATATTAAACAATACTTATAAGATTAACCCAGATGCAATAGTCATGATTCAGGGAGATGAACCCATGATTACTCCTGAGATGATAGACGCCGCCCTGCAACCGCTATTCGATGGTAAAGCAGAAGTTTCGAATCTCATGGCAAGGATTGAAACTGATAAAGAAGCAAAGAGCAGAAACACAATAAAAGTTGTCACAGATATCAATTCTAATGCCCTTTATTTTTCCCGACAACCAATCCCCGATGGAAACGTCTTTTTGTATCGTAAGCAAGTTTGTATTATTCCCTTTACCAAAAGCACCCTTTCCAAATTTACTTCGCTACCACAGACGCCGCTTGAGCAAGCAGAATCAGTAGATATGATGCGCCTTGTCGAAAATGGAATCAAAGTCAAGATGGTTCTCACAGAAACAAAAACCCACGCGGTGGATGTTCCGGCAGATATAAAAATAGTGGAGAAGATGATGAAATGCAGAAAGTCCTCATAACCAGTCGCTCCTTTAATCGAAAAGCAAAGCTGCTTGAAAAACTATCTCCATACAAAGTTGTCTTCGGTCCGAAAACAAAACCAACCAAAAAAGAAATCCTTTCCCTCGCCGGTGATGATGTTGTTGGAATAATCGCTGGTACAGAAAAGATAGACAAAGAGATTATGGATTATTGTCCAAATCTAAAAGTCATCTCGCGCTATGGCGGTGGTCTCGATAATATAGATGTTGCTCACGCAAAGACGAAATCCATTAAAGTCTTCTCTACAACATCTCAATCTACAGCCGTTGCTGAACTCACTGTTGCTCTCATATTATCACTCCTGCGAAAGATTCCACAAATGAGTCAGTGGTGTTGGAAACCAACTATGGGCAACAACCTTTCAGGCAAGACGATAGGCATCATAGGCTACGGTCATGTTGGATTTAAAGTTGCTGAACTTCTTGACAATTTCAATTGCTATTACAAAATTTATGACCCGCGATACCACTTTGAATCTTTAGAAGAGGTCTTAATGAAAAGTGATGTAATTACTATTCATGTTCCGCTAACTCCAGAAACAACCCATATGATATCAACAAAGGAATTTCGTCTTATGAAGAAGAATGCTATTTTCATTAACACATCGCGTGGTGGTGTTGTAGATGAGAAGGCGCTTTACAATGCTCTTCAAAAAAATAAAATTGCTGGCGCCGCAGTAGATGTCTATGAACACGAACCTTACAATGGAGTTCTACACCATCTCGACAATACCATTCTCATGCCACACGTTGGTTCATATACTTATGAGACGCGGGAAGACATGGAAAGAGAATCAATAGAAAACCTGTTGGAGGGATTAAATGGATGATATATTAGCCTTCGTTTTAGGAGGCATAATCGGTTCACTAATAACGCTACCATACGCAGATAATATCAAAAAAATGTTAAAGAAAATGATTAGAGCGGTTTTGAGAGAAGAGAAGAAATGATTGGAGCAGTTGCTACTATCCTTGTGGGCGTCTTTTTACTGATGATTGCATTGATGTATATTAGAACGATTTCTTTCAATACTTATGAGATTATTTTACTTCTTGTTCTCGTTATTTTTGGCGCTCTGTTTCTTGCTTATGGATTTTCGTTGATTTAGGTGATTAAATGAAAGCAGTAGTATTTGGTGGAGCAGGTTTTCTTGGAAGTCATGTAGTGGACGAATTGAGAAAACGTGGGCATGAAGTTGTGGTATATGACTCAAAACCATCTTTGTATACATCTTCAAATATGGTTGTGGGTGACGTCCTTGATTACGATAAAATTCTTTCAGTCATAGAAGGAGCCGATATTGTCTATAACTTCATTGCCTCTGCTGATATAGATACGATAGACCCGCTTGCCACTCTGACAACAAATGTCATGGGCAATGCGTATATCTTAAACGCTTGTTGTACAAGGGACGTCAAGCGATTTGTCTTTGCTTCGTCTATCTATGTATATAGCAACAAGGGCTCCTTTTACAGCTCATCGAAACGGGCTTGTGAAGATATCATACAAGATTACTCAAACGAATACAAACTCCCTTATACGATTCTTCGCTACGGCTCTCTTTACGGTCCGCGGGCAAACCAATTTAATTGGATTCGTAAAGCAATCAAGCAAGCTCTTACTGAAAACAAAATAACCCGCAAAGGCGATGGAGAAGAACTCCGCGAATACATTTATGTTAAAGACGCCGCTTCCCTTTCGGTGGACATTTTAGCGCCGGAGTTTGAAAATCAATGTGTAAACATAACCGGCAACCAGCAACTAAGAATCAAAGACCTCCACATAATGATAAAAGAAATACTTGGCAAAGATATCAAATTAGAGTTCGGTCCACCAACAGATTGGGCGTCTCATTATGAGATTACTCCATATTCTTTTAAACCACAGGTGGCTAAAAAGTTAACTTCAAATCAATACCACGATTTGGGTCAGGGATTGCTGGAATGTATAGAGGAGATATCAAATGAAACTACCTTATGATGCTATCATCTTCGACTTCGATGGTGTTTTGGCTGATTCGATGGATATTAAAACTCAAGCCTTTAAACAAATGTTTGCGCCATTTGGAACAAAGATAGTTGAGAAAGTCGTTGAACACCATCTCAAATTCGGTGGACTTTCGCGCTTTGAAAAGTTTAAATATTATTACGAAAACTTCATAGACTTGCCTCTTTCAGAAGAAGATATGGATGAGTTATCAAAGGTATTTACCGAATTAGTCTTACAAAAAAGTATAGATGCACCATGGATTGTTGGTGCGAAAGAGTTTCTTGACTCAAACTACGAAGATAATGATTTTTTTATTCTTTCGGGAACACCACAGAAGGAATTGGAAATACTAATCAAAGCAAGAAATATGGAAAAATACTTTAAAGAAGTTATCGGGACACCGCCGGAGAAACCAAAGTCGATAAAAAGTATTGTTGAGAGAAACTATTATGAACCACCACAAACTTTATATATTGGTGACTCTTATAGTGATTGGGTGGATGCGAGAACTGCCAATATAAATTTTCTTGGTTTGACAAAAGAAGAAATATTTCCTAAAGGAGTAAAAACAATAAAAGATTTTTCAAATGGGATTGATTGTTAAAATGAGAGACCCTTTGGATATGAGTTGTGAAAAATGTGGTATTAGGTATGCTACCAATGTTCACTATATTTATTGGAAAGAGAAACCTCTCAGAGGAAATCATCGTATTATTTCAAAAGAACATCCTGAGTGGTTCCAGAAGCTTTGTATTCTCTGTCATGCTGAGATACATGGTACATCACCAAATATGTCAGAGTTAAAAAATTATGTTATTTTAAGAAATCGTTCTATTTCAATCAAATCAATTATAGAACGCCACATTATAGGGTTTAGTAGATGTGAAATGATTGTTCCTATTTTTTGGATTGATGAGTATGATAGATGGAATGAAGCAAAAGAACAATACACTAAAAAACTTGAATTGTTACTAAAAGAGAATGATAGTAAGTTAAAAAAGTTTTTGTTTGAAATTCCTGGTGTAGATGTTGTTACTGTTGCATATGTTCTTGCTTATTTACCAAAAGAACTCATTCATCCTCGTAAGTTACGCGCTTACTGGGGGTTAGACCCGACACACATGCAAAGGCGACGAGGAGCATCAGAAGAAGAAAATAAAAAATGTGGTTTATCGATAATGAAAAGTCAATTATTAGGAATCGTTGCCGGCAATTTAAAAATTTCGCAGAAAAAACATTCTGGAACTCCACTTGGTAAATATTATGATATTTATAAAGAAGAAAAGGTTAGACAACAAAACCTTCATCCTGAGCTAAAGAAAATTCATATTGAAAAAAGAGCAAAACGTAAAATGATTGAAATGTTGGTAAATGATATATTCTATATTGCAAAAAATGACCAAAATCAGAGTGAACAGAAAGGATAAAATATATACTCTCACAATCTGACAAGCCTACATTAGGGTTGTTATTTTATTCTTTCTTTCACATAATATTAGGAGAAAGGATGTATTACAAAGCAAAAATTATCCAACAATCTTTCAACTTCTTTAAAAAATATTTACAACAACATCTCACCCACAGCTACCATTTACGTCCTATGATAAATTATGTGAAATTACACAATGTAAAAAAACAAGAATTAATCGGCATCGAAATAGGAACACATCAAGCGCTGAACGCTTTTAGCATAATACAGAATCTGCCCATAAAGAAGTTATACATGGTTGACCCATACGAATTGTATGACGATGGAATTAATGATTATAAAGATAGAGAAAAAGATTTTGAAATTGCTTTTAAGAGAATGAAACCATATTCCGACAGGACTTTTTTCATAGCAAAGCCTTCTGAGGTTGCACAACGTTTTTTTGAACTGGCGCAAACTCCCATAGATTTTGTTTACATTGATGGTGCACATGATTATCAACATGTCAAACAAGATATTGAAAACTATTATCCATTTGTCAAGTCTGGTGGCGTTCTTGGTGGTCATGACTTCCGCGCAGACTGCGAAGGGCTTTGTCGGGCTGTATTAGAATTTGTAGATAAAAACAATTTGAAACTCAATGGGTGGGTTACTGATTGGTGGGTGGTGAAACCATGATGTATTACAATAAAAACTCAAAAAGAATTAATCCCTTTGAAGCAATCTACAAGAGTGAGGCAGTTACAACAATTCCCAAGAGTCCACCCTCTTTTCCCATATACGTTGATATAGAACCAACAAACTATTGTAATCTCAGATGCAGAATGTGTCCAAGAGTTCAATCAACCAGACCACAGGGTTATATGGAGTATGATGTATTTAAGAAAGTCGTTCGGGAATGTAAAAGTAATAAAACACCCATTCGTCTCATAGGATGGGGAGAACCTTTTGTCCACCCACAAATTCAAGACTTCATTGAATATACAAAGCAAAGAAACAACCAATTGCTTCATATAACAACTAACGGACTTGCATTTGAAGAATACGATATGTCTTGCATGGTTGGTTATGGAGTGGATTCTCTCATCTTTTCGTTTCAGGGTGCCAACGAATTTGGATACAATTTTATGCGCAACACAAATCAATATCAGAAGTTGGTTGCTAACATAAAGGAGTTTTTAGCGCTTCGCGGTGATAATGAAAAACCATTTGTTCAAGTTACAACTACAGTCTTTAAAGAAACACCAAAGCAGATAAAAGAATTTGTTGATTATTGGGTTGATAAAGTAGACGCGGTATCTGTTGGGAGAACAAACTTTAGAATTTTGCCAAAGATAACGCCAGAAATGAGTTTGTTTATGAATTTCGCTTCTCCAAAGAAAACAAAGAAATTAGAGCACGTTCCATGTACAGAAGTTTATCACCAAATTCAAGTTGATTGGGATGGCAAGGTTTCTCCCTGTTGTGGTGATTATAATAATTTCTTAACCATAGGTAATGTTAAAAACCAGACAATAAGAGATATGTGGAATAAGTCCAAGAGACTAACCTTCATACGACAAACATTAAAGCACTCTGGTCATGATGCTCTTAAGCCTTGTAACAATTGTTATCCCACTCTTGAAGGGGTTGATTAAAATGAATAAATATGATGAGATAGTATTGGAAATCTATAGGCTACAATACAAATACGCCCAGCCATCAGCTGACATAGATGCGCTCATTGAATCTGGAGAAACGAAGAAAACAGATTGGTTTATGAAATACTATATGCCACAGGACTGGCAAGAAGCAATCATAAACATGGTCTGTCGGAAACACCACTTGGCGCCACACGAAAAGAGGGGAATAGAGATTGAAGTCAATTTGGGTTGTTCACCAAACACATCGTCAAAGACATGGAAGGAGGCAAGAAAGAAATGCCGGGTAGCGAGTTCATCGGGCAAGAAGAAATCGAAGAAATAAATAAAGTCTTTACTGAAAACAAAGGAATTCTTTATCGTTATGGAACACAGACTTCCAGAGTGAGAGCCTTCGAAAATGCCTTTGCTGAAACCTTTCGTGTAAAGTATGCACACGCGGTGTCATCTGGTTCAGCCGCCCTTAAACTATCTCTTCAAGCGCTTGGAGTAAAGCCGGGAGACGAAGTCATCACACAAGCACACACATTCATAGCTACAGTGGAAGCAATCTGCGAAGTTGGCGCGACTCCAGTCATAGTGGATATTGATAAGTCACTCAATATGGATGTTAACGAATTAGAACACTCAATCACATCAAAGACTCGCGTAGTTATCCCTGTGCACATGTCTGGCGTTGCTTGTGATATGAAAAGAATTAACAAAGTATGTGAACAATGTGGCAACAACATCAAAATCTTAGAAGATAACGCACAATCGCCCGGTGGCACTTTTAAAAGTCAATTTCTTGGGACGATTGGCGATGTTGGAATATTCTCCTTTGATTATGGTAAAATGCTTACTACTGGCGAAGGTGGAATGGTAATTACCAACAATGAAGATATATATAAGAAGGTTCGTGGGTTGAGTGACCATGGACACGCCTTTAATCCATCAGTCCCACGCGGGCGGGATGAAGCAATTGGAATTGGCTTTAATTATAAAATGATGGAGCTACAGGGTGCACTTGGTTTAGTCCAACTCAGGAGATTAAGGGAGATTATAGCCTATCACAGAATAAACAAACAGTCTTTCTTAAAAGAATTGAATGGAATTGTAGAACTCCGACAGCGTCCAGACCCAAATGGCGACATTGGGGCTTCAGTTTCGTTTTTCCTTAAAGATGAGGAACAAGCCAATGAGTTTGTAAAAAGATGGACATCAAAGGGTTATGGTTTGTTTAATATTCCAGATGCAATGCGCTGGCATAATGCTTGGTATTGGTCGCATATTCCAATAAAGAAAATCCATAGTTTACTTTATTCAAGCAATGAGTTGCTTAGTCGGACAATAGCAATCCCTGTTCGTGCAAAGATGAGTGAAGAAGAAATCAAAATACAATGTAGTACGATAAAAGAAATAGTAGGTGAAATCTAATGGCAACATATGTAAAAGCATGGGCGTTCTTCGTGGCTATTATCGCCCTATCAATATCAATAACCACAACAGCTGTCTTGTATAATGAAAGTCAAAGCACACAAGACTTATTGAGAAAACTAACAACCGATTTTGAATCAAAAATGGTAACCATAACAACTAACAATTCCGCCCTCATGTCAAGCCTTATGGCAACTTTTCAACAACAGCTGGCGAACTCAACAATCCAAATAGAAGCTCTCGCTACTGCAAAAGGTAACCTTGAAGCGCAGGTTACAACGCTAACAGGGCAAGTCACCGCGTTACAAACTTTATATGATAACTTGGAGATTGTGGTTGGTAACATTAACACATCTTGGGCGAATTTCTTAAAAGCATTTAACAAAGGACTTTTAAAGCTAAAGATATCAAATTCGTCTATCGCTGTCGGTCAAACAAACTTCACTGATTCATACAATTACTTCTTGGCGACAGATTATCCAAACGCTATTTCGAAAGCAACCTCTTCTATGAGCAATTATAACAACACCCGAAATCTCTTTAACGAAACCAATACGTATTTCCAGTCAGCCGCAAATAAAGTAGACCAAGAGTGGACTAATACTTATGTTGGTATGTATGTGAATCTGCATCCGATTGAGTTGGAAATGACTTCACAAATGATTCAGACAAATTACTATTTGAGAAACGCGAGTCAGCTTTATTCTGTTGGAAATACAACTGGTGGTGCGAGCGCAATAACTACAATGAAAACCCATTGGAATCTTTATAACTCATCTTATAGTAGTTACTTGAACGCAACCAAAGCAATAGACGCTCTTATAGCATCTCTTTAAGTGAAACAATGACTATAGTAGGGATAACTCCAGCTCGCGGTGGTTCGAAGGGAATCCCGCGCAAAAACATAAAGACAATTGCTGGAAAACCTCTTATAGTTTGGACTCTGGAAAGCGCCCTTGCTTCACACTTCATGGATAAGTATTATGTATCAACCGACGACAAGGAGATAGCAAAGATATCAAAGGATTATGGAGTGGAAGTAATAGAGCGCCCACAGGAATTGGCTACCGATGGGTCGTTGATAATTGATACCCTCAAAGACTTTATTACTAAAGTTCCTCAAGAGACAACAGTTCTTCTCCAGTGCACGTCGCCCATCCGAAATCCCGGTCTTATAGACAGATGTATAAAACAACATACCCAAGAAAATGCGATTGGTTCTACTGCTACTGGCTTCATGGTAAAGAGTATGCCTTATGGAACAAACAGTCAAAGAAGACAGGACTATAGAGGGTATTTTTTTGATGATGGTAATGTTTACGTAATTTGGAGCGGACTTATAAAAAAAGGAACGCTTTTTGGTAGTAATTTGGGGCAAGTTTTTACGTCTCGAGAAGAGAGTATAGAAATAGATGATGAATACGATTTTTGGCTTGCAGAACAAATTTTACAGAGGAGAAAGAAAAAATGAATTTATGTTTATGTGGTTGCGGACAGCCAACTAAATTAGGGAAAAACGGCATTTATAACAAGTACGTAAATGGGCATAATACGAGAGTTGATTGTCCTTCCGACCATCCTGAGATTGTAGCAAAAATGAGAAGAACTAAACTATCCAAAAAAGATGGTACCTACGTTACCCCGGTATCTCAACCCTGTCTCTGTGGTTGTGGTGAGTTAGCCGCACCGGGTAGTAAGTACCTTCCCGGTCACTATTCAAAGATATTTCCCCCATTATCTAAACCTGGCGCTGTGAAAAAGAATTCGGATTCAAAAAGAAAAAATGGTGTGTATGAACGACTTCGTTTAAGGAATTTGAGACCTGACCATCCTATGAAAAATCCAGAAACTGCTAAGAGAGTTGCCGAAATAAATAGAAAAAACGGTGTATACGAAAGACTTAGAGAACGTGATAAAACAAACAATCCCTGGAATTATCCCGAGGTTGCAAAAAGAAGAAGAGACCGATTTATTACTTGGATAAACAGTGAAGAAGGTAGACAACAGTTAAGAGAAAACGGTAAAAGAGCTATTACAACATTATTAGAAAATTCTCGTTATGTTTGGGAAGATGTTGGTTTTTTATCCCCGAGAGAACGGGAGTGTGCCAAATTACTTTTGACCAAACCCATCAAAGGAGTTAACTGTAATATAAGTGTTGGTTCTAAACGTATTGACTTCTACCCCCAGTCTGACGATAAACTCTTCCAAGGCTGTTTTGTCGAGTATCATCCCTGTCCAAATGCATTTGATAAAAGAACTCCAGAACAGTATTATAAAGATAGGAAACAAATTATTGAGAATTCTAAGTATAAAGGAACCAGGTTAATTTTAATAGTTTCATTAAAAGAGTTTATAGAAAAAAATGTTTTTAAGGAGGAGGGATAGATATATGATTCAAATAGGAATGAGAAAAATAGGATATGGATATCCGACATTTGTAGTCGCAGAGGCGGGGGTCGCACACAATGGTTCTATTGACATCGCTAAACAACTTGTAGATGTTGCTGTCAAAGCAAAATGTGATGCAGTTAAATTCCAAACTTTCAAAAGGACTAAAGACGATTTCCCAGACATATCGATGGACGAATTCCAGCGCTTTCGCAACATTCCAAACCTCAGTTATGATGAGTTCATTGAAATCAAACAATATTGTGATTCAAAACACATTATTTTCTTTTCTACTCCTCATTCGCTTGGCGCCATTGATTTCTTGGCAGATATTGTTCCAGTCTACAAAATAGCATCTCCAAGTCTTACGCGGGATTATTTTGTGAAGAGAGTAAGGGTGAAGGGAAAACCAATTATAGCGTCAACTGGGAGTATTACTTCAGAAAACAGAAGAGCATCAATAGAAGAGATTAACCACTTTTTGACGCTGGTTACAAATAATGTCGCACTCCTTTATTGCATAAGCAAGTATCCCTGTTATGAGTTTGATAGAAAGAGTTACATAGAGTTTCGAGATAGATATGATGCTTATCCAACAGGGCTTTCAAGTCATTCAAAGGATATTGAATATAGTTTGTTGGCAACTGAACTCGGCGCGAGTATAATCGAACAACATATTACTCTCGATGATGACTTTCCCTGTCCGGATAAAAACGTTTCACTTAATCCATACGAATTGGGTGAGTTGGTTAGATGTATAAGACTTATTGATGAAGGTAACGAAAAATGATTGCAAAATACGAAGAGCGAAAGTGGGGTACAGCAACAATTATAGTGAACAATAGACTTTACTGCGGAAAGATTCTTCGTATTAAGAAAGGATTTAGAACATCCCTCCAATATCATAAAATAAAAGATGAGACGCTTTATGTTCAAACCGGTTGTATTCTTATGGAGTATGAAAGAAATCATAAGATGTATCAAATGCAGATGTATCCCGGTGAGGTTATAAGAATACGTCCGCATGAGTTACATAGGTTTACCGGGCTTTGCGATAGTGAAATCTTTGAGGTTTCAACACAACATTTCGACGATGATACACATCAAATGGAAGAGGGTGGTCGAGTTCCAGATGAAAGTATTGTTAATTGCTTACGATAATGGCTCATATGTTAGTGAGTTTCCTCTTGGTTTGGGATACCTATCTGCTGTCTTGCGAGAGGCTGGTCACCAACCAGTAATCTACAACCAGGATGTTTATCACTATCCACCGGAGCACCTGACAAAATATTTAGATGAGAATCACTTTGACGCTGTTGGTCTTTCGTTTGTGGCGGGATATTGGCAATATCAAAAAGTAAAAGAGATATCAAAGGCTGTTAACGCTTCTCTTAATCGAGAGAACTTCATATACATTCTTGGTGGGCACGGTCCCTCTCCAGAGCCAGAATACTTCTTAAAACTCAGTGGCGCAGATTATGTTGTAATAGGAGAAGGAGAGCGAACCATTCTCGAGTTGCTTATGGTCAATGGAAAGGTTGGTTTGGAGTATTTGTCTAAAGTTCATGGAATTGCTTATTTGAAAGATGGGCGCTTAGTGAAAACTCCAGAACGAGAACTCATACAAGATTTAGATTCAATTCCATTCCCGGCGTGGGATTTATTCCCAATCGACCATTATTGTCTTAGCAGATTTCCAAACGTAAAGCACACCGAAAGGACTTTCCCTGTCCTTGCCAGCCGCGGGTGTATATTTAAGTGTAACTTCTGTTACAGAATGTGTCCGGGAATTCGGTTTCGCTCACCACAGAATATAGTAGAAGAGATAAAGCAATTGAAGCAAAGGCATCATATTTCGTATATTGCCTTTTACGATGAACTCCTTATGGCGTCACCAAAACGAACCCAAGAAGTTTGTAATGCACTTATAGAGGCAAACCTCGATATAAGATGGTGTTGCGATGGAAGGCTTAACTTTGCGAAACCCGAAATCCTTCAACTCATGAAGAAGGCTGGTTGTACGTTTATCAACTATGGAATAGAATCGTATGATGATAACGTTTTAAAAAATATGAATAAAAATCTAACAACCGACATCATAGACAAAGGGCTGGAAGCCACACGCCAACAAGGTATCAGTTCTGGATTAAACATTATATTTGGCAACATAGGTGACTCGCTACAGTCGATGCAACAGGGGCTACAACTCATTCAAAAATATAATGATTACTCCCAGATGAGAACCATTCGTCCAGTCACGCCATATCCCGGTAGTGACTTATACTATCAAGCAATAAAAGAAGGTAAGCTCAAAGACGCGGCTGACTTCTATGAAAATAAGCATCTCAACTCGGATTTGATTGCCATAAACTTCACCGATTTAACTGACGACCAATTCTATAATGCACTTTACGAAGCAAACTTCAAACTTATAACTGACTATTACGAATACCAGCGATTATCAACTATAAAAGTTATGCGGAAAATGTATACAGAGAAAGACGCAAGTTTTCGGGGGTTTAGACACACATGAATATTGAGGAACTTGCAACTAAGCATTGGGATGAATATGTTGGTAAAGTTCTGAAAGCTCACGGCGAAAGCGATGAAGTAATTGCTAAATGTAAATTTCATTACGTAACATCGGCTGTTCACTTCGCAAAACACGCTTTGGAGGAAAAAGAATGAAATCAGTTATTGTGGAATGGATTGATATAACAAAAAAGATGAGTGATGATTCTTTTTGTGAGAATCAAAACATAGATGATATGATTTTGCCTTCTATGAAAACAATAGGTTGGTTGTATAAAGAGACAGACAAAAATATATTACTTGTTCAGGAGTTTGAAGGCGACAAACCACATGATTGGATTATTATTCCGAAAGTATTGATAATGTCAAAGGAGGAAATAGAATGAAATGTCCGAAAGGCGCAGTAAAACATAGGCACGCTAATGGTGGTGGTCATCCAAGTAATTACGCCCGTTCTCCACGTGGTCATACATGGCAAAAGACGCCAACCGGCACAGTCTGTAAAAATTGTGGGAAGAAACAATGAGTCAAGTAACAAATTCATCAATCTTAAAGGGATTTCCAAATCCATCGCCATTTAATGTCCATA
>Ga0265297_10000371_pt1 | contig 141345 bp, 131 predicted proteins | sample Munlanlwell13791_FD_192502 | JGI IMG/M metagenome (GOLD analysis project Ga0265297, IMG submission 192502) | Leachate microbial communities from a municipal landfill in Southern Ontario, Canada - Leachate well 137-91 | ecosystem: Engineered > Solid waste > Landfill > Unclassified | place... | reverse complement strand
TTTTTTTGTATTATTAATATAACTATTATAAAATACTTTATTTAATAATACAAAAGCCTCGATTTCCATTTGAAATAAAATTTTATAATTCTATTAAAATTATATTCAACTGTAAATTTCAATTTATATTAAATTTAATTTAGAATATAATCTTAGTATTGTCAAAAGCTTATTAGTTCCAAATATTTATGGAGATTCATTAAAAAAATGGATAAAAAAAAATATACAATTAGTTTTAATAATAAAACTATAGAACAATTAAAAAAATCACTAATAAAAAATAATATATCAATAACACCAACCGACACCGTCTTTGGATTAATTGGCAATACAACTTTGAAAAGCTATAAAAAATTGAATAATATAAAAACAAAAAGAGATAATAAGCCTTATTTAATACTTATAGATTCGATACAAAAATTAAAAAAATTTATAGATAAAACGTATTTATTAAACCCAAAAATTATAAATTTAATAAATAATTGCTGGCCCGGATCAGTTACAATAGTATTTAAAGCAAAAAAAAATCTTCCCAAATTTCTTACGTCTCCACAAAAAACAATCGCTATAAGATGTCCTGATCATGAAGAATTACAAAAATTATTATCAAATTTTAATGGTCTTTTTTCTACAAGTGCAAATATATCTAATCAACCAGTTCCATCTATAATTGAAAATATTGATCCGGAAATTTTGAAAAAAATTGACTATTTGGTAGTTGACAGAAAACATTCTTTCACGCAAACTTTGCCATCTACTATCATAGATTTATCAAATGACAAAGAAGTTAAGGTAATAAGAAAAGGAGCATTTCCTATAAATAAATTGGAAGAATATTATGGAACAAAATTTAAAAAAACAGGAGAATAGTTTTTATAAATTTTTTAATAAAAATAAAATTTTAGAAATATGGCAATTTATTCAAAAATATAAAAATATAACATTATTAACACATTTTAGGCCAGATGGAGATGGAATATCTGCTTGTGCTGCCATTAGCAAAATATTGCAAAACATGGGTAAAAACATTGAAACAATTTACCCTAACAAACCTCAATTTAAATTCAAAAGAAATCCTAAAAATTTATTTATAAATAAACATAAACAAAACCCAGAACTTTTAATTATATTAGACTGTGCTACATATAATAGAATTTATTATCCTGAAATTTTCAAACAAATTCCTATAATAAATATCGATCATCATATAAGTAACAATATTGAAGGCAAATTCAATATTATACAACCTGAAGCTTCAAGCACATGTGAAATACTTTTTGATTTTTTTAAAATTTTAGACAAAAATTTAATAGATAAATATGTTGCAGAATGTTTACTTTTTGGAATTCTTTACGATAGCCAAGTATTTCATACTCAAGCAGTAACACCAAACACATTGAGAGCATCAGCAGATTTGATGGAATTAGGCGCAAATCTATATAAATTAAAGACAGAGTTAATTTCAAACAAAAATCCTCAGATAATAGCTCTTTGGGGTAAAATGTTAAGCAATATAAAAATTAGTCCATCAGGTAAAGCTGCTTGGACATATATAACACAAGAAGATCTCAAAAAATATAATATTAAACAAGCACCACTTATAGGTTTTAACAACTTTTTATCTCAAATTTCCGGCATAGATATAACTTTATTATTTCAAGAAATAGATACAGGGCAAACAAAAGTATCTTTAAGATCAAAAAAGACTGATGTTAACAAGTTTGCATCAAATTTTGGGGGTGGTGGACACAAAAATGCCGCTGGTATTTTAAGTAACAAACCAATCAAAGAATTAATAAGAGAAATTACAAGCAAACTATAAAATAATTGATTTTAAAGATAAATATTTGTAAAACTTATTTTTAATATGATTTAATTTTATTTTTTTCGGGGGGATAAATATATGAAAAATTATGCGTTCTCATTAATAGAACTCATGATAGTTGTTGCCATCATAGCTTTTCTTGCTACAATTTCTATTCCAAAATATTTTTCTTATTATGCAAAGGCTAAACAAGCAGAAGTTTCGATAAATTTAGCATCTTTACACACAGCACAACAAGCGTATTGGGCAGAACACGGAAAATACACAAATGTTTTAGTTGGACCAGACAGCTTAAATTGGAAACCTCAAGGTAATTTTAATTACACTTATGGATTCAATTTTCCTGGAGCTCAAGAAGGCATTAATTTTTTTACAGGAAAATTAAAAGCACCTAAAGAATCTTTAGGTCAAACAAATTTAACTGAACAAAGCTTTGTGGCGCTGCTGCTGCAGATATTAACGGTAAAAATAAAATGGACGTATGGCAAATAAATCAAGACAGAACCATTGAACATACGCAAGATGGTTTAGAGTAAAATCTTTAAACTCGTTTCAAAGAAAAAATAAATAGTTGCACCTAGAGCCAAAAATGGACCAAATGGAATCATAACAGACTTGTCCTGTTTGCTAACAAAAATATAAGTAACACCAATAATTAAGCCTATAATGGAACCAAAAAGTAATGTAGCCCAAACTCCACCTGGACCTAAAAAAGAACCTATTAAAGCCAAAAATTCCATATCACCAACACCAAGGCCATCCTTTTGAGCAAAATATTTAAATAATTTTGCTGTTACCCACAAAACTAAATATCCAAATATTGCACCTAAAACACTTTGCAAAAAGCTTATTTTTATCAAATTAAAATAAGCAAAAATTAATCCTAATGGCACTAAATATATACTAAATATTTGTGGGATAACCAAATCTTGTAAATCTGTTCTTGTTGAAACAATAAGCGCAGAAAAAAATATACAATAAGAAAAAAAACTCAAAATATTTTGTAAATTAAAATTTAAATAAAAAATTTTATAAAAAAGTGCCAGCATAATAATTGCAGTCAAAATTTCTATAAATGGATAAAGCCAAGATATTGATGTTTTGCAATGTCGACATTTTGCTTTTAAAAGTAGCCAAGAAATAACCGGAATATTATCAAACCAAGCAATAACTTTTTTACAATCGGGACAAATTGATCTTTTTTCAAAAAAACTTATGTCTGTAATCGATCGGTAAGCAACAACATTTAAAAAGGAGCCCCAGCATAAAAAAGTTAAAACTAAAAATATAAAAATAAACATAATCTTATTTAAAATAATTTATCTTCATGGCTCTTCTTACATCCTTCATTGTTTTTTGAGCCTCCTGTCTTGCAATCAGAGAGCCATCTTGCAAAATTTGCATTACATATTCTGGATCTTTTTCAAATTCTTGTCTTCGGGTACGAATAGGTTCTAAAATATTTTGTAAAATTTCGTTTAGATATTTTTTTACTTTTACATCACCCAAACCACCGCGTTGATACTGTTCTTTGAGTTCTTTTACATATTCTTTGTTTGGGTCAAAAACATCAAGATATGTAAAGACAGTATTACCTTCTATTTTTCCTGGATCTTGAACTCTTAAGTGATCTGGATCTGTGTACATACTCATAATTTTTGAATAAATAGTATCTTTGCTATCAGATAAAAATATCGTATTTCCCAAAGATTTACTCATTTTAGCTTTTCCATCTATTCCGGGTAACCGCGCAACATTTTCATCTTTTGGCACCAAAGCCTCTGGTTCAACCAGAACAGGCCCATAAATATTATTAAATTTTCTAACAATTTCTACTGCTTGTTCTATATGTGGAATCTGGTCTTTACCAACTGGAACAAGATTAGCTTTTACACATGTAATATCTGCAGCCTGACTTATTGGATACACCAAAAAACCTGCCGGAATGTTTGCACCAAAACCCTTTTGTTTCATTTCATCTTTAACTGTAGGATTTCTTTGCAATCTAGCTAAAGTAACAAGATTTAGATAAAAAATTGTGAGTTCTGCTATTTCAGGAATTAACGATTGGATAAAAATTGTAGAAATTTTTGGATCAATTCCAACAGCTAAATAATCAAGAGCAACTTGCAAAATATTTTGTCTAACTTTTTCTGGATTTTCAGCATTATCAGTTAAAGCTTGCACATCAGCTATCATTACAAATTGTTTATAATCATTTTGCATTTTTACTCTGTTCTGCAATGACCCAACATAATGCCCCAAATGCAAGCACCCTGTTGGCCTATCACCTGTTAAAATTATTTTTTTGTTTTCCATTTTTTTCCTAAAATTCAATTTTTATTCAAATTTTCAGCTAACTTATCTAAATATTCAACGCTTAGTATTCTGCTCATTTTATTAAGCCTGCTTATCTCGTCCTCTAAAATTTGCATAAACTTTTTCTTTACTTTAAATTTCAAAATTAAATCTAAAACTTCTTTTTCAAAATCAAAAACTGTTTTAGTCGCTAATTCAAAAATAATATCTACATCTATTCCAAAATATTCATGCGCAACAACATTTCTAAAGTCTACAATCTTGCGCCAATATCTTTCTTTTTCTTGTGGCACCAACTCATTCTCTAAAACATGTCTTGCTGCTTCGCCAATTATCTCAAGATCTCTCAACGTTGCATCAAACACATCTTCATTTTTAATAAAATCTTCAACATTTTTTACTTTTCTTATTCTTCTTTTAATTTTATCTATCGAAACTAAGATATCTATTAAAAATAATTCTACTACTCTACTTTTAAATCTTTCTCGATTTCATGCATAATAGAAGGTCGAACGCTATCAAAATAAAATAAATCTACATTTCTTTTTAAATTTTTTTCTAAAAATTCTTTTATATCAAATCTATTATCAAAACTCTTTTTTTTGACTTGAACTAAAATATCAATATCACTTTCAATTCGGGCTTCATTTTTAGCATATGAACCAAAAAGAGCAATTTTAATTACACCAAATTCTTTATTTAAAAAATTTTTATTTTCTTTTAAAAAATTTAAAATCTGAATTTTATCTAAATTTTGTTGAATATTTTTATCCATCAAATCTCCATAAATTTTTTATAAAATTTTTATAAACCTGCTTTTACTAAATCATGAATATGAATCAAGCCGACAACCTTTTTTTCGTCTTGCACTACAACTAAACTAGTAATATTAAATTTTTCCATAGTTTGCAATGCTACTGATGCCAAAACATCTTTTTTTATAATTTTAGGATTTTGAATCATAAGATCTTTTGCTTTTTTATCAAAAATCTTAGTGCCTAAATCAAACGCACGGCGCAGGTCACCATCTGTAATTATGCCAAGTAAATTTTTTTCATTATCTACAACAATTGCAATACCCATTTTTTTACTAGTAATGATAAATAAAAGATCTTTAAAATTTATATCAGGCTCAACTAAAGGCAAATTACCATCTTTATACATAAAATATTCAACATTCAAAAGTAATTTTTTTCCCAAAGCTCCTGATGGGTGAATTTTTGCAAAATCATTTTTATCAAAGCCCTTTAATTTTGCACAAACTACCGCCAAAGCATCACCAAAAGCCATACATAAAGTTGAGCTGCTGGTAGGAGCGAGATTTAAAAAGCATGCTTCTTGCTGAAATGGCAGTTTAATAGCCAAATCTACCAAAAATTTTAAATTACCATCTGAACAACAAATTAAACAAATAAAATTTCCATGTGATTTTAATACCGGGATAACTTGTTCGAGCTCGATTCCTGTGCCACTTTTTGATATTGCAATAATTAGATCTTGAGAAGTAATCATCCCCAAATCGCCATGTAGCGCCTCTCCTGGATGCAAAAAAAATGCTGGAATATTAAGTCCAGAAAAAGTAGCTACTAATTTTTTTGCTACATGTCCAGATTTTCCCATTCCAGTAAAAACTATTCGACCATTTGCTTTTAAATTTGTTTGTAAAATTTTTTCTACCAAAAATTCTGCTTGTATGGGAAAATTTTTAATAAGATAATTTATAGATTGAGCTTCTTTTTCAAGAACTTGAATAAGCTCATAAGAAATACTTAAATTTAAATTTTTTGAATTTTTATTTTTAAATAATATAGCATCAAGCACTGTTTTCTATTTTTCTTGATTAAGCTGTTCATCTTGAATTTCTATCTCAGATTCTTTCTCTCTAACTTTCAGTTTTTTTTCAGCTTGCCCTTCAAGCTTAGCATCTTGTTGTGCAACTTCGTCTAAAAAATTCAAAAGTTCACGTTCTTTTTCTTTTGTTTTGTCATACAAAAATCTTAAATCTGCTACAAATTTTCCAGAAATGCTTTGTGCAAGAACTTTACGCATAGATGGTTTATATAATTTCAAAATTTCTAATGCTTTATCAAAATCGCTTTTATCACCATAAGTAGAAAAATAAATATAACAAATTTTATAGTCTTTAGATAATTCGACTTTTGTTATAAAAATTTTTAATAACTCTGGCTCATCCTGAGAAAGTCTTTGAATAATAGATGAAATTTCATGTAGGAAAAGAGAAGTTTTTTGTTCTCTTTTCCTATTTCCTAAAAAATTTTTCATGTCTTTTTATAAAAAAAATGGATAAAAAATTTATTTTAGATAACTTTCCATGCTCTTGAGATAATTATTTTTTATAGCTCTCATGAGTCTTTTACGTCTTTTTTGTGTTGCAGGTTCATGATAAACTAATCTTTTCATATCTCTGACAACACCTTCACGTTCAATCTTTTTTTTAAGTTGTTTTAAACTTCTTTCTACATTATCACCAACGTGAACTTCGACGTTATAAACTTTTGTCATGTTAAAAAACACCGCCTTTTTTTATATTTTTTATTGATTTAACAATTTAAATACTAAAAAAAATCTATTTTTTAGTATTTTTATAGTATTTTTGTATTATAAACTATTTTTTTTGTTATTTGAAGAGGGTATTTTGTATATTTTTTGTTTTTGGCCGGTAATGCCGGCCAACATGAGCTAGCGTTGGGCAAATATAGTGATACCCAGCGCTTTTAATTTTTTATATTATTTTTAGAAAACAAGACTAAGTGTCCCAAATACAGTGGTAGTTTTGTAAACTTTAACACCACTAATATGTGCTTGAAAACCAAGCGCAAGCTGTATTCCTGGACAAATTTTATATCCAACGCCACCCTGTACAATGTTATTTTTCCATTTAGAATTTTCTTCTAAAGTCTCTTTGCCTTTACCTGCTTCAAAAGCAGTTTTTCTGGTCTGATTTGTCTCTTTAAGCGTAATTGAATCTTTATTTTTTTGCGTATAAATATATTCAAAAGAACAAAAAAAGTTTTTTATAAAATCTTCTGCTTTCATAGAAAGATTTACATACCAAACAGGATTTGTACTTCTTCTAATATTCGTTTTCCATGGGTAAATACCAGCTTGATATATACTAGATGGAACCCTATAATCATTATAATCTTTTGAACCATAAAAAGCCGCTCCTGCTCCAAATCCTAATTGATAATTTTTTAAAAAATCTAAATTTATTGAACCTTCTACGGTAAATCCTGTTTGTCCATCACTTCCGCTTGGAATAGAAAATGCCCAATTTTGATCCTGTGTTTGGCCACTTGGTGCCCAAACACCCAAAGATATATATGGAGCAAAGGAGACTGCAGTTTCACCCTCATCATCTCTTACATCAAAAGGCAGACACCAATACAATTCTATATGTGTATCTTCAAGAACCGTTTTTTTATATTCTGCTGTTTTAAAATTTAATTCGTTACTTTCAAAAGAACCCAAGGAACCCGTTGTTCTAGATGTCGCATCACCCAATATATGTTCCGCAGGCAACTGATTTGTCATATACGTTCGCATCAAAAGCTTGTCATTTGCAGGTGCAGATGAACTAGCACTTGAAGTTTGATCATTAAATGTCGCTTTTTGTCTGATATCTACTACTCCACTTTTAACAGCCAAGCCAAAACCCCAACCAAAATCAAGTCCCAAGCGCCCACGTAAACCCAATTTTTCGTATTTTATTGGCACAGAATATTTACCAAAAAAATCATCCGAAGGATCATAATTTGCTTCAAACGCATAAGCTTTACTTATTGTTCCAGCAGCAGTTCCAGCACCAACTGTAACATTAGCATCCCTTAAAACATTTGGGTAAATACTTACCCAATCAGCAACGGTTTCATGTGTAGTATCAAACATAGCTTCTTCAGTTGCATTGTTGCCATAACCATCAAGGACTCTTCGTGCAATACTTAAAAATGGAAAATTACTGGCTGTTGTATCTAGGGGTTTTCCCCATGGACCAACTGGAGCAGTATTACCATCATTAAATTCAAAATGCTTACCTGTGGTCACAGCTCCATCTCCAAATAAAGTCGCTAGCATGTTCCAGCGACCGAAGATATCCCCTGCAGGAACTTTATTTCCATCTTTATTTCTTGCGCCAGAAGAGTGTTGATAAAAAGGGGTAAGATCTAATTTAACTCTGAAACATTTATTATTTTTGTGATAATAATAATATTTGTCTGTACCAAAGACATTATAAAAAGATACAGGATCGTAGCGATTATTTAATGGGGTTGGGCTTATAGAATTTATAAAAGATAAAAAAATAAATAATAAGAAAAATTTATTTAAGTAGACTCTAAATTTCATTTTCTACCCTTCTCTCGGCTTTTTCACAACATTTTATTCAGAATTATAAATTTTAATTACAAAATTTGTGTTTTTTTGGCACTTAATAATAAGCTTTAGATTTATAAATAACATATAAAAGATAAAAAAAACAATAATCCCAAAAAATCGAAACTACACCTACAAAAATCTTAGAAAAAGCAAAAAATATTTCTTTTTACCAACTCTTGACAATAACTATATAGATTTTGTTAAAATTAAATTACAGATATAAAATATAATTTTACAAGCAGCTTAAAACCGGATTTTTAATTTTAAATTAAAATTTTAATGTGAAGGGGTAATTATGAAAATTACAAAATCTTTACTACTAACATTTCTAACATTATTTTGTTTTTTACAAAACAAAATAGGTGCAATTGATCCTGAAGGAAAAATAAAAGAATTAGAAACAATAATAGAAAAACAAGAAGATGTTAATATCGCTAAAGTTAAATATTTAAGACAAGAAATTGAAGAATTACAAAAAACACAAGAGCAAGAAGAAGTTGAGCCTAAGAAAAAAAATGATGACTTAACATCAAAAGAATACAAAAAAATACAAGAAATAAAAGAATCTGCTCTAGAACTTTTTAGTACACCTGATCCAGAATCTTTAAAATTTTCAAGCATCTCTAAAAAGGAAATTTTAGAAAAAGCAAAAAATTTACAAAAAGAACTCAATATTTTTATTAAAGATTTAAGCTCTGAAAGTTTAACTCCAACTCCTCCACTAACGGAAGAGAAGGGTCCTATTTCTATCAAAATCAAAGAAAAAATTTCAGATGAAAAAAGTGTGGGCCCTTCTCAACCAGTAGAAAAAAAATCTGAAATGAGAGCAACTCCCGCCGACACTAAAGCTACGGGGGAGGAGCCAAAAACCCCAACAATGCCAAAGATAGAAGAAAAACCTAAAACTCCAACAACACCGCCAACAACAGGAATAGGCATGGGCGAAATGCCACCTAAAACGCCACCAACAACTCCAAGTATGCCTTCAACAAGTATGCCTTCAACCGGTGAAATGGGAATGCCAACAGCTCCAGCACCAGTAACTGGAATGGGAGCAAGTGAAATGCCTGCACCAAAATAAAATTTATTGATAAACTTAAGATTAAATATAAACTTAATTTATAATAAAAGAGTAAGTAAAAAACTTACTCTTTTATTATTTGTGTAACTAAATTTTAAATTTTTTTTAAAAAAATATGTATTGCCAATACTATCAATCACATACCCAAAAAAATAAAACGTGGTTCATAATAGGATGCTTTAAAGCAGAAAATAATATTGCCTTTGTTAGAACTTTAAATAAACAAAATAGTATCTTGGAATTTTTTGTACCTGAAGAACAAGAAATTTATTTTCTAAAACTTATGAACTATTTGTTGCAAAATAAATATTTATTAGATTATCAAAAAATGCCAAATCGTTTATTAAATAACCTTGTTTGACAGATTTAAAAGACTAAACTACTCTAACTATCTTTTTATAACCAAATTAATATATGATAATAAAAAAATGTCGTCAAAAAATAACGTCTAACAAATAGAAGGATAAGACGATGGCAAATAACAAGTATAAAAATATGTTAGAACTCATAGGTAATACACCATTAGTTAACTTAGAAATGGGAACCAAACCAACATTATTGGCAAAACTTGAATTTTTAAACCCTGGTGGAAGTTTAAAAGATAGATCTGCATTATTCATGGTTCAACAAGCAGAAAAAGATGGACTTTTAAAACCTGGTGGAACAATAGTTGAAGCATCTTCTGGAAATCAAGGCATAGCATTAGCTATGATTGGTGCAATAAAAGGTTATAAGGTAATAATTACAGTTCCAGATAGAACAAGTCAGGAAAAAATCAGTGTACTAAAAGCATATGGTGCAACAGTTTATGAATGTCCTAATACGGATTCGCTTGATGATCCAAGAGGATATCATTCTGTAGCAGAAAAGTTACATCATGAAATTCCTGGCGCTTTTATGCCTAATCAGTATTTTAATAAAGCAAATCCCTTGGCACATTACAAAACAACTGGTCCAGAAATTTGGGAGCAAACAAATGGAACAGTAACTCATGTAATCATAGCAGCTGGCAGTTGTGGCACAATCTCTGGTGTTGGCAAATTTTTAAAAGAAAAAAATCCTAACATTAAAATAATTGGTGTCGATGCAGAAACATCTGCTTTTTCAAGCAAAGAACCTAAAGCTTATAATGCCGAAGGTATAGGTATTGATGTTGTTAGTGAAACTTTTGATCAAGCTGTCGTTGATAAAGTTATACCGTTAAGCGATAAAAATATTTTTGATACAACAAGAAAATTAGCTACACAGGGAATTTTAGTTGGTCTGAGTAGTGGTGCTGTTATGCACGTTGCACTCGATTATTGCAAAAATTTAAAAGAAACTGATATTGTTGTTGTAATATTTGGTGATTCAGGGAGAGCATATTTAAGTAAAGTTTTCATGACACAAGATAAAAAAACATCAACCCCTAATATAAAAACTAAATGCTCAACTAAAAAACATGCTGAAAAAGTTTTTTAAATACCAGTCTCTTGGAAATGATTTTATAATTTTTGATTTATTTAAAAGACCAAATTTTTATTTTCAAAAAATAATTGATCAAAATAATTTTGCAAATTTTATAACTAAAATTTGCAATCGAAATTTTGGCGTTGGCGCTGATTGCGTTTTAATTTTAAAAACAAATCAAGAATTAAATTTGCCAGAAATTATAGTTTTTAACTCTGATGGCAGTTTAGGACAGATATGTTTAAATGGATTGAGATGTATCTCGCATTTTTTATATAAAAAATATAATTTTTGTTCCCCTTTTAATATTAAAATGGGAACAAAAATTTTTGAATGCTTTATCAATAAAACTGAACAGCCAACTCATTTGAATTCTCAAACAGTTACAAATAAAATAAATGAAATAAAATATTTAGAAAAAAAAACTTTAAACATAGAAAATAAAAATTTCCAAGGTCATATTGTAGACATTGGAAACCCACATTTTGTTATTTTTGAAAAAACAGATTTAAATTGGTTAAAACAAAATGGCTCAAAAATAGAAAATCATGGATATTTTATAAACAAAACAAATACTGAATTTGTTTGGCAAGATCAAGATAATAATTCTAATATTTTCAATATGCTTGTTTATGAACGGGGCTGTGGCATTACACTTGCTTGCAGTTCTGGTACCACCGCGGCTCTTTGGACACTCTTTAATTTAAAAAAAATAAAACAAAATGAAAAAATTACAATTAAAATGCCTGGAGGTCAAATTACAGGATGGATTGATTCACAAAATAATATTTTTTTACAAGCAGAAAGCTTCTTTGTTTTTAGTGGAGAATTGAATTAACTTTCAAGTTTATTTAATTTTTTTATATCTACAATATACTCATATTTGTAGTACATAATTAAAAATTTAATTATCAGGAGTGTAGTATATGAAAAGATATTTAAAAAAATTATTTATTTATTTATTTCTATTTTCTCTTTTTAAACCAGCTTTTTTTATGGATATAGAAGAGCAAGGCTCTAGAAAACATGCACGAGCTCAAGACGAAGATTATACAGAAAATAAAAGACTTAATCTAATAAAATCAGACCCTCAAAATCGATTCGATGTAGAGAAAACTGGAATTTTAAATCTTAGCAACCTCAATATAAATAATGTGCAATTTTTTGAAATTTTACAAAAAATACCAATAAATTTTCTTGAAAAATTGGACCTTACTTCTTGCATACATATAAGTCGTGCAGGATTAGAATTTTTAAAATATTGTCCAAATCTTGTTGGCATAAATTTAGCATATTGTAATCAATTAACAGGCGAAGATATAATGGTTTTGGCTAATTGCAAAAAATTAGAAACCTTAAATATATATATCTACCAGTCTAAACTATCTCCAACAATTTATGAAAGCATAGAATACTTAAAACAGCAATTACCAAATTTAAAAATAACTAGTTTTTATGCGGACAATTTTTTTTATTCACCATACAACTTATAAAAAAGAAAAACCGTTCAAAACTACATCGCACAAGGCTAAGTAGTTTTGAACGGTTTTTCTTTTTTATATTTTTTAAAAAATTTTATCTATGCATAGAAGTATAAGGCAGTAATGCCATGGATCTAGCAATCTTAATTTGACTAGACAAACCTCTTTGATGATAAAAACAATTTCCAGAAACTCTTGAAGGTAAAATTTTACCACGTTCGGTCAAAAAAATTCTTAAGAGATTAACATTTTTATAATCTATTTCTTTTTCTAATTCACTATCCATGCAAAAACGGCAATGCTTTTGAGATAAATAAGACTGTTTACGAACTTTTTTCTTTAAAAGACGTGAACTAACTTTTAATTTAAATTTAGACATTGTAATAATCCTCAAATTTTAATATCTGCTTTAACGTTTTGTATTTCTATATTTTTAATTAAAATTTTTAGTTAAATTTCGTCAGAATTTTGAAAATTTTCTTCTATTTCTTCTTTAACATCACTTAAAAAACCTTCCATTTTATGTTCTTTTATAAAAGAATCAACACCACCTGATCTTGTTGAATCAACTGGGTCTGGACGGGGATAAGTGATAGGTGAAGAAGGATCAATCTTTTTTGTAACAAAACGCATTACAATATCATGAACTTTTATTTTGAAAAAAGAATCAACTTCCTTGGTAACTTTTGTTGCCATTTTTTCTGGAACATCATATCTAACAAGAATGTAGATGCCATAATCATTTCTTTGAACAGGGTAAGATAATCTATATTTTCCCCATTTATCAAAAGAAACCATTTTGCCTTCAACCTCTGATAAAATTGTATCAAAATGTCTTTCGATCATAGAAAGTTCATCCGTTGTAAGTTGAGGATGTATCAACATAAGTGTTTCATAGCGAAACATAATAAAGGTTCTCCCAAATGTTATAAGTTAAAACTATAAAATATACTGCTTTGTACGGAGATAACAGATATTTTAAACCTAAAAATAAGTTTAATCTGTTAATGGTACCTTACAAAATCTAAGAAAAATCAAAGATTTAATATTTTAGCATATAAAAAAAGATAAGCAAATTAACCTATTTTTTGATATCTACTAATAACTTTACCAATAACTCTAAATTCATCTTTTCCGCGAACTAAAGCTATCGGGGCTTCCTTGTGATTCACAGATTCTAAAACAACAAAGTCATCCATATAATTTATTTGTCTTATACTTCTGACTTTTTCTTCGTTCTGTGTATATTCAATAGCTACAATATCACCAGAACGCGTCCAAACAGCTGGAGAAATTATCAAATAGTCATCCTTTAAAAATTTAGGAGCTAAAGAAACATCTTCAACATGAAAACAGAACATTGAATCATCATCACTTCCAACTACTGGAACATATTTATCTTTAAATCCTGCGGCAACTTGCAAAATTCTATTATTTGCAGCAGTAGGATTTGAAGGAATCTGATCAAGAACCGGCACAACTTGTACCTTTAAGTCTACTTTCTCGGATAATTCTGTTAATTGAGAAATATCCGGAAGTGCAACCCTAGATTCTATATCTGCAGATTCTTTTTGAAAGTAAAAAAGATCTGTCGGATGAATTTCAAATGCTTGAGCTAATTTTGACAAGGCATCTTCATTCCAACGTCTCGTACCATTTTTTATATGAGTTAAATAACTTTCAGACATACCGGTTTTTTCAGCTAAAACCTTAGTAGTCCAACGTCTTTCTCTCAATAATTCTTTGACTCTTAATTTAGTGGATACCATTTTTATAACCTCCGTAATGTAATAACGTTTCCAAAAAAATAATAATTAAAAAAATAAGCTTATAAATAAATTATAAATAAAACTCAAATAATTGGTTTATATTAGAAATTAAAAACATAATTTCTATTGAACTTATAATTATATTTTAATATAAAATAATCTTACAAACAGTCAAGTGGCAACAAAAAAGCAATAAAAAAAGGGCATTTTTTTAAAAAAACACCCTTTTTTTATTGCTTTAAGACTAAGAATTTCTAATTTTTTTAATAATTTATGTTATCCCAACTTTTGGTATCTATGAATAACCTTTCCAATAACTCTAAAGTGATCTTTTCCTCTAATAAGAGCCTCTGGTGGATGCTTATGATTTACATATTCCAGCACAATAAATTCATCGGTATATGTAACCTGCATAATAGCCTTTATCACTGTATCATTTCCATATTCTACAGCAGCTATATCTCCAGATCCTGTCCAAACCTCAGGTGATATTATTAAATGATCACCTTTTATAAATTGAGGAGCCATTAAATTGTTTTCTATACATAAGCAAAACATGGAATCATCACCACTATTAAAAACCGGCACAAAACGCTCTTTATAACCAGATGTAACCTGCATTAATTGATTATTATAAGGTGAAGGATTTGAGGGAATTTCTCCCATAACAGGAACAATTTTTAATTTTAAATCAACACCAGAAATTTCTGGCATTTTTACATTATTTTCCACATCATCAGTTCTGCTTCTTTTTTGAGAAAAAAGATCAACCGGATGCAAATCAAAGGCATCTGCTAATTTTTTTAAAGCATCCTCATTCCAACGTCTTGTTCCATTTTTTATATGAGTCAAATAACTTTCCGACATTCCAGTTTTTTCAGCTAAAACTTTTGTCGTCCAGCCGCGCTCTCTTAGTAATTCTTTTACTCTAAGCTCCGTAGAAGATACCATAAAAAGGCTCCTTTTTCTTAGAAAACTTTTCAATTTGAAACATAAATACTTTGTTAATAATGCCAATAAGAAAAAATATGTCAAATAGAAAAACTGGAATTTTTTTAAGATATATAATAGTTTAATTAATAATAATCAGTGAAAATTAAAAAATTAAATAAGCAAAAAATTTTAAAAAATATTTTAATGTTAAAAAATGTTTAAAAAAAAATCAAAAAAAATCTCTCTTAATATTTTTGAAAAAATTGCATGGGAAAAAAATTTATATTGTTGTGGCATAGATGAGGTTGGTCGAGGGTGTCTTGCGGGTCCTCTTGTAACTGCTTGCGTAATATTACCAATAAACACACAAAATAATTTATTAAAAGATTCAAAAAAACTTACAGAAAAACAACGTCAAACTGCTTATAATTGGATAATCAAAAACTGTTTTTATGCAACAGCAATCTCTTGTAATCAAACAATAGATAAATTAAATATCTATCAAGCAACACTAAAAACTATGCATCAAGCTTTAATAAACCTTTTTGCACAAAATCTCATACATTTAGAAAAAATAAAATACATACTCATAGATGCTATGCCATTAAAAATAAAAAAATCTTACAAATATGAAAATTTAGAAATTTTACATTTTAATTATGGAGAAACAATCTCACAATCTATTGCTGCTGCGTCTATAGTTGCCAAAGTTACTCGAGATAATTTAATGGAAAAAATAGATAATTTATTTCCTAAATTTGGACTAAAATCACACAAAGGCTATGCTAGCCAAGAACATTGTAATGCAATAAAAAATTTTGAGCCAACAATAATTCATAGAAAAACATTTATTAAAAATATTCTTTGGGATAAAGATGAATCAACAAAACAGCAAAACATTTTTTAAGTCAAATAAAAAATATTTTGCAGAAGTAATAGACAGCAATATTTCTAGTTTTTTGGCACAATCTTGGGAATGGAATTTTTTTCCTGAATTTGGATCCTTACTACAAGTAGATACCAAAGAACAAACAATATTTGGAATAGTAACACAAATCCAGACAGGGTCAATGGATCCAATGAGATATCCTTTTGCTTATAAAAAAACAGAAGAAGAATTAAGAGCTGAACAACCGCAAATATTTGAATTTTTAAAAACAACATTTAAAGTACAAATAACTGGATATTTAAAAGAAAATAAAATTTTTTATGCCCTTCCTTCAAAACCTTGTCAAATTCATGCTTTTATAAGTAAAATTGACACACAAACAGAAATTTCATTTTTCAAAAATGCAAATTTTATGTATTTGCTATTCTCCTTTTCAAATCAAATTGATAATCTAGATGAAATACTCATTGCCATATTAAACCACTTAAAAAATAAAAATATACTAGATAATGAAAAATTTGATTGTTTTTGCAAAACATTTTCCTTTTTAACAGGAAATGATTATCGCAGATTAAAGCTATTCTTAAAAAGAATACAAAATCTTTAAAATATTATATTAAACTAATTTAATTAATTTGGAGTTACTAATGATTAATTTTTTGAAAAAAAAGATAAAAAAAGTTTATGATAACTTTACAAATAAAGCCTGCAATATATTTTCTCGAAACAAACTTGATGAAACTTTTTTAAAAGAACTTTCTGTTTTATTAATCACAGCAGATAGCGGTATAAAAACAACAAATAAAATATTAGAACAACTAAAAGAAGGAATTAAAAATAAAAAAATAGAAAATCTTGAACAAGCTAAAACAGAATTAGAAAATTTATTACTTGAACATTTAAAAAAACATACAAACACACAAGAAATTCCAAAACTTTTACTTTTAGTTGGAATCAATGGAAGCGGGAAAACAACTTTTGTCGCTAAATTTGCAAATAAACTAAAAAAACAAGGCAAAAAAGTATTGTTAGTTGCTGGTGATACTTTTAGAGCTGCGGCAATAGATCAACTCAAAGAATGGTCAAAAAAGATTGATATTGATATTTTCATAGGTAAACCCAATCAGGATCCAGCATCTGTTATTTTTGATGCATGCAAAAAATTTAAAGAAGAAAATTACGATCACATAATAGTAGATACTGCAGGAAGATTACAGATTAAAGCAAACCTTATGAAAGAATTAGAAAAAATCAGAAATGTTATTGGAAAAGTTTTGCCAGAAGAGGAAATCAATACATGGCTTACTATAGATTCTATGTTAGGACAAAATTCTTTATCTCAGGCCGAAATTTTTAATGAATCAACAAAGCTAGATGGATTAATTTTAACAAAACTTGATGGAACAGGAAAAGGAGGTATAGTATTTTCAATAACAGAAAAACTTAAATTACCAATTTTATATATTACTTATGGCGAACAATTAGAAGATATTAAAAATTTTGATCCACAAGAGTATGTAAAAAATTTACTTGAAGAATAAAATAAAATTTAAAGGGGAGTTTAGAAGTATGAAATATTCGGTAAAAAATTTAAAAAAATTTTTTTTATACGTAATTTTTTTTCAAACTATTTTTTCTAGTTCTATTTATCCCAAATTAATAAATTTTAATCTTAAAAAAATAAAAAATAAAATAGAAAAAAATATAAAAGATACTGTAAACAAAATAACAGGAAAAAATAAAAAAAATTTAGATTCAAAAGAAAAAGATAAAAAAAACTTAGCAAATGCAATAAAAATAATAGATTCAGGAAGTGTATTAGGAATAGATCTTAATAAAGCAAATCTAAATAAATTTTTGAAAAAAAGTGCAAAATTTTTATCTAATAATAATTTGATATGCAATCAAACAGAATTTATAACAACTTTAGATAATTCTCTTAAAAAAGACCAAAATGAGGCTCGTAAAATTTTATATAACAAAATTCTAATATTATATAATGATCAAAGCACACCATTAATCAAATTTGCCAAAGATTTAGATCAGCAAGAATCGGATATAAACTCACTTTTACAAGATGCAAATACTTTGATTGAAAAAAAATTAGAAATAAAAGATACTGAAATTTTAAATAATTTTGATAAAACTTTAGAAAAATTAAAAATAATCAAAAATAATATAGGAATAATTTTAGATGTAATTAACAAATTATTAACTGATATTTAAAAAAATATAATAAGGGAGAAGCGTGAGTAACAATTTTAAAAAAATCTTATTACTTTCAAGTTTAATAAGTTTTTGTTCAGAAAAAATTTTTTCTATAGACAATGCACATTTTTATAAAACACCAAATTTACATAGTAGGCCAACAGATTGTAAATTCGATGGTAAAAAACATTACAGTATACAAGACTGGTATACAAAAATAGATATAAACTATGGATACGGTGATACAAAAAAATGCTGGGATTGCAATTCTGAATCAACAACCCTTTTAAATAGAATCGGTAACCAAAAAATGGCTTATTTAGATTCTGGGTTAATTGATGTAACGCCAATAACACAAGAACTTTCGCCTTATACATCTTTTTTATTACAAGCAAGAAATTATATTGCTCAAAACCCAAAATCAAAAATTTGTGAATTAGCTTTTGATGGTAAATTTGAAATTAACGAACTTAACTTAGATTTAAGACAAAATATAATTTCAGGATTATTTGTGCAACTATTAGTACCAGTAAGACAGGTCGAAATAAAACAAATAAAATATATAGATCAAAGTGATCTCACAGACCCATTTTTTACTACCCGACAAGATCTTGCGCATACAACTACATGGGAAAGTTTAAAAACAAATTTAAATACTATATTAAATAGTTACGGCATTCAAAACTATAATCAATCTATTAAAAAAACAAATTTCGGCGATATAACACTTCTTGTCGGCTGGCAAGGATATCCATGTTCAAATGATAAACCTGCAATTGATATCGGTCTTGAATTAAAACTTGGCTTACTTTTTCCAGCAGGAAGTAATTTAAACCCAAATTATATTTTTTCGATTCCAACAGGCTATGATGGCCATTGGGGAGTAACTTTTCAAGGACAAGCAAATTTAGAATACCAAAAATGGTTATATTTAGCGGCTCATGCAAGCAGCACATTTTTTATGACGGAGAGAAAAACTAAATTATTAAAAACAGATTCATTACAACAAGGGTTTATAAAATTAGCACGGGGTAGAGTAAAAAGTGATGCAGGATTATTATGGCACATAGGAATTGATGCAAAATTAGACCATATATTTAAGGGCTTTTCTGCTTTAGTTGGTTATTCTTACAATAGACAAGAAGCTGAAAAATTATCTCACGTAGGTGATTATTTTGATCAAAGTATAATTGATACAGATTTATCATTCTATCAATGGTCTATGAACACCGCTCATTTTATGATTGATTATGACTTTAGTGTTCATATGCCAAACTCAAAATTTGCACCAAGAGTAAATATTTTTTATAATTTGCCGTTTAGCGGAAAAAATTCTTTTAAAACAGATATGATAGGCGGCGGCCTTGGCTGTGATATTAGATGGATTTTTTAAAAATGAAAAATTTAGCATGAAATTTAATCAAATTTTAGAAGAAACAAAAAATTATTTACTTAAACATAATATAGAAAATGCAAAGCAAGAAGCTCTTTGGTTATTAGAAGAATTAACAAAAAAGACTGAAACACAATTATTATTAAATCAAGATTTAGATTTAAATAAAGAGCAAGAAGAAAAATTATATTCATGGCTAAAGCAAAGAGGGGAAGAAAAAAAGCCTTTACAATATATCTTGGGACACTTACCATTTTGCAATCTAGATATTTTAGTTGAGCAACCTATTTTAATTCCAAGGCCAGAAACAGAAGAATGGACTTTGTGGCTTATAGAAAAATTAAAAAAATTCGATAAAGACACACAAAATCTGAAAATTTTAGATATGTGTTCCGGATCTGGGTGCATAGCATTAGCATTAGGCAAAAACTTACCTGATGCACAAATTATTGGCACAGATATAAATCCAAAAGCAGTTGAACTTGCAAACAAAAATAAAATTCATAATAAAATCAAAAATGTAAATTTTATAAAATCTGATTTTTACAAAAATATGCAAGATCTGCAAAAAGAAAAATTTGATATTATTGTCAGCAATCCACCTTATATAAGCGAGCAAGATTGGCAAAATTTAAGTAAAACTATTATAAATTGGGAAGATAAAACTGCCCTAGTTGCAAATGACAATGGTTATTTGGCATTTGAAGAAATTATAAAAAATGCAAAAAACTATTTAAAAGAAAACAAAATGTTAAAAAAGCACAAAATTTCACAAATTATACTCGAAATAGGCAAAAATCAGGAAAATAAAGTGTTTGAATTATTAAAATACTATAATTTTCAAAACATAGATTCACAAGTAGATTTCAATAAGATTACCCGGGTCGTAACCGCCAGCCTTTGACATTTATTAAAAATTCAAATATGTTGTATGGGAAGTTTCGGTATGTTCTCTGATTTATTTATAAATCAAAAAGATTTGCTTATTGCAAATCAAACAGATTTGTTTAATACAAATCAAATGTTAAAAAATTACAAAATGTATTCTTTACGTAAAGTAGTGCGATATAATTAACTCTTAGTAAGTTTTAAAAGTTTAATAAACTAGAAAAATAAGAAGGGGTTGTATTTATGTGTTCAACACGAAAAACCTATTTAAAGATATTATTTGGGGTTTTTATTACAATTTTTGCGGCTATAACATGTTTAAGTTCTTCAAGTTTGACAAGTAACAATATAACTTATCAAAATTTTGACATGGTAAGTGATGCTATGGAAAATATAAAAACTCAATTAGAAAAAGAAAAACATACATATTTAATATGCATGAAGTATAATTTTTCTCCCGAAGGCAAATTAATTAAAAAAACAACAAAATCTCATTCTGATCAATATAGAAAAAAACCATCTTTTGAGGAAAAATTTTACACAACAGATTCAAATTTAGATACAGGTAGAGTTGTAGAATTTGTTTACAGAAGCAGTGCTAATAAACTAATTACTGAAATAACTTTTCTTAAAGGTAAAAAATCCAAAAATACTGTTCGTCATGGATTTGATAGAACAACAATATAAAGTTGACATTGCATAATTTAAAAAAAGGGGAATGTAATGAATACTTATATCTGCACAATTTGCAGTTTTATTTACGATGATGAAACTGCACCAAGGGACATTGAAGGTAAACCGGTTCAATTTGAAGATATTGAAAATATTATAGATAGCGATGAAATTAACAATCCGTGGAAATGTCCAAACTGTGGGGCAAAAAAAAGATTTTTTAAAAAAATAAATCCAGGTAAATCAATAAAAAAATTTTAATTTTAAAAAACTTATTTAAAAAAATAAACGGCTTAAAAAAAGCTAATAAAAGGTAAATAAATGGAAAATAATAACGAAAATAATAAGAGTAAAAAAAATGGTACTCGTTTTTTTTCTATATTAAAAAATATCTTTATTTTGTTACTTTTTTTGCAATTTGCACCAACTATCATTATAAATATAAAGGATCAAATTAAAAAGGCATTAATCCCGAAAACAGACGTTGCCTATTTAAATATTAAAGGCGTAATTGAAGATTCAACTTTTTATGTAAAAAAAATTCATGAATTTTTAAAAGATCCTGAAATTAAAGCTCTTCTTGTAAAAATAGAATCTCCAGGTGGATTGCCTGGCAGCAGCCAAGCAATATTTAACGAACTAAAAAAATTTAAAGAAAAAAAACCAGTAGTTTCTTTAATAGAAAATGTTGGCGCATCCGGCGGTTATTATATTGCTTGTGCAAGTAATCATATTATTGCAAATCCATCATCTTTGGTTGGAAGCGTTGGAGTTTTAATGCAATTGCCAAATGTAAAAGGCTTGCTTGATAATTGGCACATAAAATTTAATTACATTCAAAGCGGTAAATTCAAAACTGCAGGAAGCCCATTAAAAGATTCAACACCAGAAGAATTAAGTTATTTACAAAATCTTTCAAATGAAAATTATGAACAATTTACAAAAGATGTTTCTCAAAGTAGAAATTTAGATTTAAAACAACAAGAGATTTGGGCAAATGGTAAAGTATTTACTGGGACTCAGGCTATAAAATTAAAATTAATAGATCAAATTGGTTCTCAACAGGATGCAATAGATAAAATTAAAGAATTAGCAAAAATAACTACAGAAATTAGATTTATCAAACCTGCAAAACCATCAATTTTTTCAAAAATATTTGAACAAGATGACACTGATACGCAAGTATCAAATTTTTCTGAAGTTACTGCCAATTTTTTAAACGATGTTTATAAAAAATTTATGTTAAAACAAGCCGGTGAAAATATAAATCAAATATAAATTATATAAATTTGAATATAATTTTATTAAAAGGCAAAGCGTAAAAATTTATGCTTTGCCTAATTTTTTTTAATTTTTATAAAAATTTTACGAATAAATTTACAACAATATAAATAAAATTTACAAACCCAAAGATTTTATTTTTCGATACAAAGTACTTCTACTTATCCCCAAAATTTTAGATGCATGCAGATAATTATGGTTAGTCTCAGTTAAAACGAGGCTAATCACTGTTTTTTCTACTTCCTGCACAACTAAAGAATAAACATTGCCATTTTCATTTTTTCCAAAACTTTTTATGATCTTCTTCAGATCAGTCTTTAAAAATTCTTCCAAAGAAAGCGACATAATAAATTTACTCCTGTTTGTACTAGATATAGAAAAAAATATTATTTTTTTATGTTTTTATAAAATGGTTAAAGTAAAATAAGTCAAATAAGCAAAATGTTGATCCATTTTTAAATGCAAAATCAATATTATATAATAATTGGTGTAAATATTGTAATTCAGTTAAAGAAAAATTTTTCCAATCTTTTTTTATAAAATTAAAAGGTAATCTATAACTCATGGATTTAGCCAAAACAAAATTATTTTGCTTTAAAAATTTTATAACATAATAGGCTTTCCATATTTGTTCAGACCAAAAAGCCACCCAAAACATCTCAGAATAATCTTGATAAATTTTTTCCCATACAGAAAAAAAACCTTTTGAATTACGTGTAAAAAAATAATCTGACAATAAATATAAAGATGGCTGAATATCTACTATAAGTTTTATTAAATAATCATATGTCTGATCTAAATCTTTTGTATTTATAAGTTCAAGGTATAGGATCAAAAAGCAAAAAGAATCTAGTGATAAACTATTTGATTGCTTTATTATTTTATCTATAAAATTAAGTTTTTTAGAATTAAATTCTAATTCAAAAAATTGTAAAATTTGATTTAAAGAACTTTTGTCGTATTTATCCTGAATTTCTATTGAATCAAGTTTTTTTAGTAAAGAATTAGTTTTAATTGCAGCGTTTTCTTCTCGTAAAAAAAAAGCCACAAAATTGGGACCTTTATAATTAATCAAAAAATCTAATAATTCTAAATCTTTTTTATTTTTTGAATCAAATTCAAATTCTGAAAGCCAGTAAAAAGTTTGTTGCCCCAAAAAACTTTGCTGTAAACTACTATAAATTTCTTTTCTTTCCAAATTTTTTAATATTAAATTTTTAAAATCTAATGGTATAATTTTTTTATTTTTTAAAAAATCTGTTAATTTATTAAAAAAAATATTCGGGTAAGTTGAACCCTTAAAGCACAAAATGTTATTCTCTGAAAAAAAATTTTTATCTTTAACTTTTTGTAAAAACTCTATAAGTGTCATATTATTTATTGTTCAAAAAATATTTTCTAAAATACTGTTCAATTTTAGGCATAGAACGTCTCATCAATTGCCTATACTCATAATCTAAAAATCCTGTATTTAATATAGGATCTTTTGGCGTACTTAACAAAGTAAAAAAAGAAAAAACTTTTTTTTCTAAAAGTTTATCTTGAAAATCAAAAAGAGAACATTCTAACTCTATTGTAATATTTTGATCATACAACAAAAGATCTGGTGAAAGAAATTTATGAACGGGAGTTAATTTTTTTATTTTAATATTTAAAACAAAACTATTTTTTTTATTATCAGATAATTTATAACCTACACTATTAAAATAACTGTAAATAGATTCATATACTATTGGCGATAAATGCTCAAACGTTAAAGAATTTTCAGGCATTTTAATAAAAATTGGAATAGAAACATTTTTTGAAATATTGTTACATGAAAACTGTTTATATGCACATGAGTTAAAAAACAATAAATTTATTACGCAAGAAAAACTTAAAAAAATTTTTTTAAAATCAAATTTTAACATGTAAGTATTTTTTATTTGACTAATCTATTAGCCAAACTGAACATAGGCAATTTGTCATGTAATTTTGCAGATTTTTGGAATTTATTATCTAAAACTTTATTTGAAAAATTTCTATCTATTCTCTCTTTTTCAAGTTTTTCAAAAGTTTCAAAAAGATTATTTATTCCATTTATAGCTAAATTTTTAATTTTATCAAATTGTTCCCAACTTAAAACTTTTTTTTCTGCTGTACCCTGTAACTCGATTACTTTTCCAGATTTTGTTAAAACAAAATTAAAGTCTGACTCAGCTTGACTATCTTCACTAAAAGATAAATCTAATAACAAATTATTTTTAACAAAACCCAAGGATATGGCTCCAACTTGCTCTTGCAAAATATTTTTTTCTATAATGCCAGACTTTATCCATCTTTTTTGTGCCAAATTTAAAGCAAGGCTTGCTGCTGTAATACTAGCAACACGGGTACCTCCATCTGCCTGCAATACATCACAATCTATCATAATAGTTTTTTCTGGTATTAAAGATAAATCGGTAACAGATCTAAAACTGCGACCTATAAGACGAGATATTTCTACACTTCTAGAATTTTTAAATTGTTGATTAGACTCTCTATTTGACCTCTTTTTTGTAGCACAAGGCAACATGGCATATTCTGCCGTTAACCAACCAACTTTTTGGCCTTTTAAAAATGGTGGTAAACCATCTTGTAAAGTAATAGAAACTAAAACTTTTGTTTTTCCCATACAAAATAAAACAGAGGCGCTCGCATAACCAACATAATCATATTTGATAAAAATAGGACGAATTTGATCATTCGTCCTACCATCTTCTCTTTGAACGTCTCTTTGAAAAACTTCTTTTTCAAGATTCATAATTATTTCTTAATGTTATATATTTTTTTAAATTATTGCTTTGCAGGTGCAAGATCAGGAGCAATTAAATAAATTCTTCCTGTATCTTTATCATAATCAACAACCTTAACTTTCAATTTATCGCCAACTTTGTATGTTCTTGTTAAATCTTTTTGCTTGTTTTTTTCTATTTTAGAAATATGAACAAGACCATCTTTTCCTGGAACAATTTCTACAAAAAGACCAAACTCTACAAAGCGCCTAATAATTCCTTCAAATCGAGATCCAACTTCTATTTCACCAGATAAAATTTTTACCCATGAACTGGCTTTATGTGCATCTTCTACATTTTTTGCATAAATAACAACTTTGCCACTATCATCAATATCAATTTGTGTATTTGTCTGAGCAATAATTTCTTTAATTGTTTTTCCAGCAGGTCCAATTATTGCACCAATTTTATCTGTAGGAATTTTAAAAGTAGAAACACGAGGAACAAGATCAGACAACTGCTTACGAGGCTCTGTCATTACTTTGTTCATTTCATTCAAAATATGTAATCGGCCAATTTTTGCTTGTTCTAAAGCTTTGCTTAAAATTTCTTTTGTAAGCCCAACTTTATCTTTAATGTCCATCTGCACAGCCATTATACCAGACTTTGTTCCTGTAAGCTTAAAATCCATCAATCCAAAAGCATCTTCTGCGCCCAAAATATCACTTAATACGTAAAAATTGCCTGAAGAATCTTTCATTAATCCCATAGCAATACCTCCAACCATATCATTTATAGGAACTCCTGCATCCATTAAAGCCATTGTTGTAGAACAAACAGTAGCCATAGAAGATGAGCCATTTGATTCCAAAATATCAACAACAGATCTAATCGTATATGGAAATTTTTCCTGATCAGGCAACACATTTTTAAACGAGGTTTCAGCTAAATTTCCATGCCCAATCTCTCTACGCCCAACCCCACGCATAGGCTTAACTTCACCTGTTGAAAATGGAGGCATATTATAATGTAACATAAAACTTTTTTCCTGTCCCGGACCAATCAAAGACTCTATTCTTTGAGCATCCTGGGCCGTCCCAAGAGTTAAGCTCGCCAAAGCTTGAGTTTCACCTCTAGTAAAAATACTAGAACCGTGTGCACATGGTAAAACGGAAATTTCTGTTGTTATTGGACGAATCTCATCAAATTTACGCATATCTATTCTATAATTATTTTTAGCAATTTGATCAGCTAATTCTTTTTTAACAATCAAATCAAAAATAAACTGTAATATAGATTTGCTAACAATTTCTTCTTGAATCTCTTTTTTAAAATTTTCAGTTAAATCAGAAAACAATTTTTCTATAGCAACACCACGCTTAGATTTTTCTAGAACAAAAAATTTTTGAGCAAAATTGTTCGGCAATGCTTTCTTAACCTTTTCTTGCCAAGATGACCAATCAAGTGTTTGTGTTATTTCTCCTTTTTTTACACCAAGCTCTTTTTGTATTTCCAATTGCCAATCAACTTGCAATTTAATCTGTTCATGAGCCTTGAAAAATAATTCTATTAATTCTGACTCTAACATGTTATTGGCAAAGCCTTCAACCATACATATGCCATCTTTTGTTCCAGCTATAATTAGCTCAGCTTGAGCATCATTAATTTCTGGATATCCAACATTAAATTTCCATTCACCATTTATATGGCAAACCTGAACAGCTCCAATTGGACCCAAAAATGGAATAGGTGAAATAGTTAATGCTATCGATGAAGCCAATATAGACAAAATATCTGTAGGAAATTTACCATCAGCAGAATAAACTGTAGATAATATTTGAACCTCATTAAAATAATAAGTCGGAAAAAGAGGTCTTATGGGACGATCAATTAATCTAGAAGTTAATACTTCGTGATCAGACAATTTGCCTTCTCTTTTTATATATCCCCCAGGAATTTTACCTGCAGCAGAAGTTTTTTCCCTATATTCAACGGTTAATGGAAAAAAGCCCATAAAATCTTTCGACTCTTTGGTTGCCACAACCGTAGATAAAATAATATTATTTCCCTGTTTAAGCCAAGCAGCCCCATCTGCTTGTCGAGCACATTTTCCAATTTCAAGTTCTAAACCTAATGAGGGAAATTCAAATTTTTTTTGCATATAAATTACACCTTAAAAAAAAGCCCCTAAAAAGGGGCCTTTTTAAATTTTTCAAATTATTTATTATCTTTATTTATCTTTTTTTTAATCTCTTGCTGAACAAAATCAAATCTTTTTTTATCACTTTTTTCTAAATAATTTAAAAGAGAACGTCTTTTGCCAACAAGCTTCGTAAGTCCCAATTCTGAATGCTTATCTTTAGGAAAAAGCCTTAAATGATTTGATATTTCTTCAATTCTTTTTGATATCAAACCTATCTGTACCTCACTTGAACCAGTATCATTATCTTTTCTAGAGTATTTTTTTATAATATCTCTCTTAATGCTCTTATCTAACATTTCAAAAAAACTCCAAATCAAAATTATAATTAATAATAAAAATTAAACATCAATTAAATGGTAGGCACGAGCGGACTCGAACCGCTGACCCTTGCTACGTCAAAGCAATGCTCTACCAACTGAGCTACGCGCCTAAATTAAATTTATTTCAATGATATTTTTTCTAAACCAGCTTCCAAATTTTCTTCAGTTCTAGCTTTTTGCTCAAAAGCTGAAACATCTTCACCCAAATGTTTTAATCTAAAAGAAGAAATTCCTGTACCTGCAGGAATAAGTCTACCAATTTGAACATTTTCTTTCAAGCCATAAAGATAATCTACCTGACCTACAATTGCTGCTTCAGTTAAAATCTTTGTGGTTTCTTGGAAAGACGCTGCAGACAAAAAGCTTTCTGTTCCCAACGATGCTTTTGTAATACCCATCAAAATTGGTTTTGCAATAGCAATTTTTTTACCTTCTTTTGCTATTAGCCTGTTGACAGTCTGAACATGCATCTTATCAACCTTATCACCAACTGAAAAATTTGTATCTCCAGCATCAATGATTTGAACTTTTCTAAGCATTTGTCTTACGATCAATTCTATATGTTTATCATTTATTTCTACACCTTGCAATCTATAAATTTCTTGAACTTCTTTAACTAAATATTTTTGAAGTTCATCAGAACCAAGGATTCGCAAAATATCATGTCCATTAGGATCACCAGATGTTAATAAATCACCCGCTTTTACAGTATCCCCATCTTCAACATTTAAATGTTTACTTCGGGGAACGTTGTATTCAAAAACTTCACCTTCTTCTGAAGTAACTGTTATACGACGTTGACCCTTGTGTAAGCCTCCAAATTGAACCTTACCATCAACCTCTGCTATAGCAGCTATATCTTTAGGAATACGAGCTTCAAATAATTCTGCAACCCTAGGTAAACCACCTGTTATATCTCGCGTTTTCTTTTCTTCTCTTGGTAACCTTGCAAGCACGTCTCCAGCTTTAACTTTTTGACCATCTTCAACTAATAAAGAAGAATTTGTTGGTAAATAATACCTTGCAATTTCTTCATTGTTTTCGTCTTCGATTGCAAAATAAGGTTGCCGTTTTTCGTCTCTTCTTTCAAGAATTGTTTTATTAGATTGACCTGTTTCTTCATTATATTTAACTTGATAAGTTACATTTTCTATTAAATCAATAAATCTAATCTTTCCAGATTTTTCAGTTAATATTATTCTTTCAGGTCTGGATTCAGAAATTTTTTGACCAACAACAACCTTGGCTCCGTCATCAACAAAAAGCAAAGTACCGTATGTTAATTCGTATTCTTCTAATTCTCTACCATCATCAGCAATAATAGCAACTCTAGATTTTCGATTTACTATAATAAGAGCATTTTCACGATTTTTAACAACATTTACATTTTTGTAACGTATAGTTCCTGCAAATTTTGCAATATTGAAATCTTTTTCAACAAGACCACTAGCCGTACCACCAATATGGAACGTTCTTAATGTCAACTGAGTTCCAGGTTCACCAATAGATTGAGCAGCAACAATTCCAACGGCTGAGCCGACATCTACCAATTCAAGTGTTGATAAATCCATGCCATAACACTTTGCACATACACCTCTTTTAGATTGGCAAGTCATTACCGATCTAACAGAAACATGTGTAACTGCAGATTCTTTTATTTTATCAACTAAATTGCTATTTATTAATTCACCCTGTTTTACTATTAATTCACCACTAACAGGACCTATTATATCTTCAGCTGCAATTCTACCCAAAATTCTATCTTCTAAAGGTTCTATTATTTCCCCTGATTCTTTTAAATCAGTTAGAGTAATATATCCTAAATTATTACAATCTTTTTGAGTAATAACAACATCCTGAGAAACATCAATTAATCTTCTTGTTAAATATCCTGCATCAGCAGTTTTTAATGCTGTATCCGCCAAACCTTTTCTAGCACCATGTGTAGATACAAAATATTCAAAAACATTCAACCCTTCTCTAAAATTAGCTATAACAGGAGTTTCCATAACTTCGCCAGAAGGTTTGGCCATTAAACCTCTCATACCAGCCAACTGTCTAATTTGTTGTCTAGATCCTCTAGCTCCTGAATCTAACATCATAAAAAGCGGATTAAATGGAATTTTTCCATTTGCTGCTTTATTATCAAAATCTTCTAAAACAGAAATCATTTCATTAGCAATATTTTCAGTAGTTTTAGCCCAAATTTGAATAACTTTATTATAACGTTCACCGTTTGTAACTGCACCTTCTCTATAAAGTTCTTCGGCCTTTTCAACTTCTTTTATAGCTTTTTTTACAATTTCGTTTTTATTTTGAGGAATAATTAAATTATCAACACATAGAGATATTCCAGCCAATGTTGCATTTTTAAATCCTAAGCTTTTTATCTTATCTAAAGATTCAACTGTTTTTTTAGGACCAAAAGTTTTATACAATCTAAAAATTAATTTAACTATATCTTTCTTTTTTACTGCTTTATTTATCCATTCAAAATTCGCCTCTTCAGGCAAAGCTTCGTATAAAAGAACTCTTCCTACTGTTGTTTCAATAAGTTTAGTTCCTAAATTTAAACGTAATTTAATAGGGGCCTGAATATTTATTTTACCATGTTGATATGCATAAATTACTTCTTCTATATTAGAAAAAACAAAGCCAGCTCCATCAACATTTTTTCTACCTTTTGTTATATAATATAAACCTAAAACCATTTCTTGAGAGGGAGTTGAAATAGGTTTCCCACTAGCAGGAGAAAGAACATTATGAATAGAAAGCATAAGACTATCCGCTTCTAATCTAGCCCTTTTACTTAACAAAACGTGGACTGCCATCTGGTCACCATCAAAATCTGCGTTAAAAGCTGAACATACCAATGGGTGAACTTTTATAGCCTTACCTTCAACTAAAATTGGATAAAAGGCTTGAATACCAAGTCTATGCAAAGTAGGAGCACGATTTAATAAAACCGGACGATCTTTTACCACTTCTTCTAACGCTTCCCAAACTTCTGGTGTCATATTTTCTACCATTCGTTTTGCGACTCTTAAATTTAAGGCATATTCTTTTTTTTGTAATTCAACATAAACAAATGGTTTAAATAATTCTAATGCCATTAATTTAGGTAACCCACATTGATATATTTTTAACTCAGGTTCAACGACAATTACAGATCTTCCTGAATAATCAACACGTTTACCTAATAAATTTTGTCTAAATCTTCCCTGTTTACCTCGTAGCATTTCACTTAAAGATTTAAGAGGTCTCTTGTTTGAACCTCTAACAGGTTGACCACGTCTACCATTATCAATCAATGCATCAACAGATTCCTGAAGCATTCTTTTTTCATTTTTAACAATAACATCTGGAGCTTCTAATTCTATCAATCGACGTAGTCGAATATTTCTATTTAAAACTCTTCTATATAAATCATTTAAATCTGAACTAGCAAAACGACCACCCTCTAACGGCACCAATGGTCTTAAATCTGGAGGAAGCACCGGAAGAGCTTCTAATACTATCCATTCAGGTCTAATATTAACCTGTAACATTCCAGATAAAACCTTAATCCTCTTGGCTAATTTGTGTCTAATTGCAACAGATGTAGTTTGATTATATTCTTCTTCTATTTTTCTAATTTCAAAATTAAGATCCATTAAAGAAAGCAATGATCTAATTGCTTGTCCACCCATATCACACCTAAAAATTGTATCATCTGGATGTGCATTTAAATAATCTTCATATTCTTGAGGAGAAAGTAATGTTTTTGATGGATAAGGAGAATTACCCTGATTTATAACAATGTAACTATCAAAATAAATAACAGATTCCAAATCGCGAACTGTCATATTTAAAATAAGACTTAAATAACTTGGAATTCCCTTTAAAAACCATATATGGCAAACAGGGGAAACTAAATTAATATGTCCCATTCGTTCTCTTCGAACTTTGGACTGAATTACTTCAACGCCACATTTTTCGCAAGTTACACCACGATGTTTCATCCTTTTGTATTTTCCGCAATTACATTCCCAATCTTTTACTGGACCAAAAATGCGTGCACAAAATAATCCATCTCTTTCTGGCTTTAAAGTACGATAATTAATTGTCTCAATTTTCTTAACTTCTCCATAAGAAAGCGATCTAATCTTTTCTGGGGAAGCTATAGCAATTTTTATAGCATTAAATTGTGTAGTATTTATATACTCACGAAATCTTTCAAGTATTCTATTATTCACCAACTTGCTCCTTGCTAGTCTTAAATAGATCTACCTGCAAACCTAAACTTTGAAATTCTTTAACCAAAACATTGAATGATTCAGGTATTCCTGGTTCAGCAACTTCTTCACCTCTAACGATTGATTCATAAGCTTTAATTCTTCCATTAACATCGTCAGATTTTACAGTCAACATTTCTTGTAAAGTATATGCTGCACCATATGCATACAATGCCCATACTTCCATTTCTCCAAGACGTTGTCCACCGAATTGAGCTTTACCTCCCAATGGTTGTTGTGTAATTAAAGAATATGGCCCAACAGAACGAGCATGAAGTTTATCATCAGCCAAATGATTTAATTTCATCATGTAAATATAACCAACGGTAACTGGCTGATCAAAAGAATCTCCAGTATGGCCATCATAAAGGGTATATGCACCATTTGAAGATAAACCTAAATTATTTAATAACGGTATAATCTCTTTTTCATAATTAGCACCATCAAATACTGGCGAGCTCATTGCTACACCATTTTGAATCGTTTTGATGGCAAAACTATTCAAAACATCCTTACCATATTGTTTTTCAATATCATCAACTATTTCAGTACCATAATATTTTGACAAATTAGCTTTAACGTTTTTGTAACTAAAATCTGTTAACTCTTTTGCAAAATTATCACCCATTTTTTTACCAGCCATACCCAAAATAGTTTCCAATATCTGCCCAACATTCATACGACTCGGAACACCTAATGGATTAAGTACTATATCAACAGGAGTTCCATCTTCTAAATATGGCATATCTTCTACATTAACTATCCTAGATACAACACCCTTATTTCCATGTCTTCCTGCCATTTTATCACCAACAGAAACATGTCTTTTCATTGCAACATAAACTTTTATCATTTTTAAGACACCTGATGGCAATTCATCACCTTTTCTTAACTCTGAAAGCTGTTCTTGTTTTAATGCCGAAAGAACATGAATTTGATTATTAAACATCTCTTGATATTTACTTATTTTTTCATTTATTTTTTTATCAGATGTTTCTATTTTAAACAAATCATCTATACTCATTTTTTCTAATTTATCTTTAGAAAAAATGTCATCTTTACCACTTAATTTACCTTTTGAACTTCCAACTTTTAAATCTTTTAAAAGCTCAATTATACGTACTTTTGTTCCCTTTTCTAAAAGGGTAATATGAAATTGAAAATTTTCTTCTATTTTAGATGTTTCTTTTGTTACAAAATCTTTATATCTTTTATCTTTTCTTATTCCACTTCTAGAAAAAATTTTAACTCCAATAACTGTAGCCTCAACTCCAGGTGGAACTCTTAATGAAGTATCTCTAACTTCTCTAGATTTTTCTCCAAAAATAGCTCGTAATAATTTTTCTTCAGGAGAAACTTGAACGTCACCTTTTAAAGTAACTTTTCCAACTAAAATATCTCCAGGCTTTACTCTTGTTCCAATATAAACAATTCCATCTTCATCCAAGGCTTCTAAATCCTTTTCACCTACATCAGGAATATCACGAGTAATTTCTTCCGCACCTAATTTTGTGTCTCTAGCTTCAACAACAAACTCTTCAACATGAACAGATGTAAATACATCTTCACTAACAAGCCTTTTACTCAAAACAATAGCATCTTCAAAGTTATATCCGTGCCAAGGCATAAATGCAACAAGTATATTGCTACCTAAAGCCAATTCACCATCAATCGTTGCAGATCCACTAGCTAAAAGATCATTAACTTTAATTTTATCACCAACTTTTACTACTGGAACATAATGGATACATGTATTATGACTAGATATTCCAAATTTTTTAAGATTATAAATATCTATCGGTTTTGAAAACCAATTATAATCATTTCCAGATTTTTCCTGATGTAAACTAACTATTATTTTATCAGCAGAAACATATTCAACTATACCTAAATTTCTTGCAAGAACAGAAACGCCAGGTATTGATCCAACCTCTTTTTCTATTCCTGTCCCAACTATAGGAGCCTGGCATTTAACAATCGGTACAGCTTGACGTTGCATATTAGAACCCATCAATGCCCTATTGGCATCATCATGCTCTAAAAAAGGAATCAATGATGTAGGAACAGAAACTAATTGTCTAGGAGAAGCATCAACATAATCTATGTTTTTAGTATCGCAAAGCATAATATTTCCATCTTTACGTACTAAAATTTCTTTATCTTCTATCTTACCTTTTTTATCGGTTTTAATAGATGCCTGAGCAATGGATGTACCTATTTCTTCAAATGCATCCATATATACAATTTTATCTTCTTTAATTACACCATCAACGACAGGCCTGTATGGTGTTTGTATAAAACCTAATTCATTAACTTTTGCATATGCAGCCAAAGAAGAAATTAACCCAATGTTCTGACCTTCTGGTGTTTCTATAGGACAAATTCTACCATAATGAGAAGAGTGTACATCTCGAACCTCAAATGTTGCTCTATCTTTCGTGATACCTCCGGGCCCTAAAGCAGAAAGACGTCTTTTATGAGCCATCTCTGCCAATGGATTAGTTTGATCCATAAATTGAGATAACTGTCCTGTTCCAAAAAATTCTCTTAAAACAGCAGCCAAAGGTCTAACATTTAAAAAATCATATGGCATTAAAACAGCATAATTATCCTGTAATCTAAAACGTTCTTTAATTATTCTTTCTATGCGAGATAACCCAGAATAAAATTGACCTTGCAACAATTCGCCAACTAATCTAACAGCCCTGTTACCCAAATGATCAATATCATCTAATTCGCCTTCGCCCTTTTCTTTTAAGCCTATCAAGTATTTTATTGTTGCAATAATATCATCTTGCGTTAAATAAGTTATCGATTCATCTATATTAAGACCTAATTTTCTATTACAACGAATTCGACCAACTACCGTCAAATCATAAAATCTAGGGTTATAAAAAAGATTATCAATATATTCCTCCATAATTTTTGCAGAAGGAACATCACCCGGTCTTAACTTAGAATAAACTTCCTTAAGAGCCTCTTGTCTATTTTTAAAAGGATCATGTGCGAAAGACAAAGCAATTGAAGATTGTAAAGAATATCCAAAATTTTGAATAACACTAATAGAAAAATTACCTAATAATGTCAATTGGTTTATCAATTCTTCAGTTAAAATTGTACCCTTTTGAACAATAACTTCTCCAGTATCATTATCTATTATGTCTTGTGCCAATACTCTATTTACAAGACTATTAAATCTAACTGAAAGTTTTTTAACACCTTCTTTTAAAATCTTTTCTATCAAATTTTTATTAAGTCTTTGACCAATCGTAAATTTAGATTCAATATTTTTTGGTAAAGCATCTGACTCTAACCTTTGACCAACCAGACTATTATCAATTTTTCTAAAAAATTTCTTATCTTTTATTTCTATAGTTTCAAAATCATAGAACATTGATAAAATCTTATCTTTTTCAATCCCTAAAGCCTGTAAAAATGTTGTTATTAAAATTTTCTTTTTTTTATCTACTCGAACATATAAATGGTCATTCTGATCAAATTCAAAATCAAGCCAAGAACCTCTATTAGGAATGATTCTTGCTATATAACTTAATTGTCCTCTAAAATCTTTTATCTTCTTACTAACGGAAAACATTACACCTGCAGCTCTGTGCATTTGGCTAACAACAACACGATCCACACCGTTTATAACAAATGTTCCGTTATTTCCCAATTTAAAATTACCTTCACTATCCTCATATAAATCAACCATAATAGGAAGGTCACAAAAAAATACTTCTTGTTCTTTTATATCTCTAACAACTTTTGTTGAATTATCAGGATCAATATCCCAAGAAACAAGTTGCATTTTTACTTTTAATGACATGGAATAAGTTTTATCACTATATCGACATTCATCAACATTTATAGCAGTTTTTATTCCCACCCTTGAAAAACATTTTTTACAAAAAATATATGCTGCTGTATTTTTACCACAATGTTCGCATTTATCTTCTTTTAATCTACTACATCCGGTCTTGTTACAAGAAGAACATTTCCAAGTATATCTATTAACAATACCTTTTAAGTTTGAACAAGTACACGACCATTCACCCAATTCATAACTTATATATTGTAAAGAAATACGTTCATTATGTTCGACAGGAAAGGTATCCCTTAATACCTTTTCAAGCCCAATATTCTTTCTTTCAGATGGTAAAAAATCAAATTGCACAAAATCATTAAAAGATTTGGACTGAATCTCTATGAGGTTTGGTAAGCTAACAACCTCCTTGATTTTTCCAAAAGACTTTCTCAAAACATTTTTTTCATTTTGAATTTGAGACATTCAGCAGCTCCCAAAAAACATATTACGTTTTACGTTAATTATTAAAAATTAAACTAAAATTTACGAATCCCCCTAAATACACGCCCTTCAAACCGCTTAGAAACTAAACGGTTAACTTTTCAAAATTATCAATTTTTGATAATTTTGAAAAGTTAACCTAATTTATTTTCTAAATTTTATTATCTTTAATTATTAAGATAATTCAACTTTTGCCCCGGCGGCTTCCAAGGCTTCTTTTATTTTTTTTGCATCATCTTTATTTACACCTTGAGCAATAACAGAAGGAGTAGCTTCAACTACATCTTTTGCTTCTTTTAAGCCCAATGGAGTAACTGTTCTTAATGCTTTAATAACTTTAATTTTTTCAGCACCAGAATCTTTTAATGTAACAGTAAATTCAGTTTTTTCTTCTTCTACAGCACTACTTGCTTGACTTCCCGAAGAAGCAGCGGAAGCAGCTGCAGCTACTGGCATTGCGGCAGAAACACCAAATTTTTCTTCTAAAGTTTTTACTAAATCAGCAACTTCCAAAAGTGACATTTTTTCTATTTTTTCAACTATCTCAGCTATATTCTTTGTTGACATTAGAACCTCACGTAACAAAATTTAAAACAATAATAAAATATTAAATAAAACCAAAAACAAATCAACTATTAAACATTTATTTAAAATACATAACGTTTTTTGTTTATTTTTGCTCTTTTTCTGATATTTGCTTCAAAGTATAAAGTAAACGAATTACCATCATGTTTAATAAAACTGCTAAATTGCGAGTTGGAGCTTGCATCGTTCCCAAAAGCTTTGCCAATAAAACCTCTTTAGAAGGTAAATTAGCAAGATAATTTACATCGCTTTTAGAAAGAAACTTTGAATCAAAAAAACCCGAAATTATTTCTAATAATTCATTTTCTTTTGAAAAATCAACTAATTTTTTAGCTATTGAAGGAACTTCTTTTTGAGCAAAAACCAAACCAACTTGTCCCTTAAATGTATCACAAAAACTTTCTATAGATGAATCAATATCTTTTGCAGATATCTTCATCAATCTAGCTTTTGTAATTTTAAACAACCCACCATCTTCACGTAATTTTTTTCGTAAAGATTGCAAGTTAGCCACATCAAGCCCTTTATAACCAATTAAAAAAGTTGCATGCGAATCCGAAAACAACTTTTTTACATCCTTGATAACGGCTTCTTTTTGCTGACGATTCATTTTGAATACCTCATATTATCAATCACTTTAAACGATTTCATCAGGATTTAAAGTTATACCTACACCCATGGTAGAAGAAATTACCAATTTCTTTATAAATTTTCCCTTAGACGTAGATGGCTTGCTTGATCTAACAGCACGCAACAATGCTACAAGATTTTCAATCAGTTTTTCAGCACCAAAAGAAATCTTTCCAAAAGGAGCATGCACAACCCCACTTTTATCATTCCTAAATGAAACACGACCTTTTTTAAGATCAGCAACTATTTGAGCAACATCCAAAGTTACTGTTCCTACTTTTTTATTTGGCAACAATCCTTTTGGACCTAAAATTTTAGCGACACGTCCTACTAATCCCATCAAATCTGGAGTAGCAACCGCAACATCAAAATCTGTCCAACCACCTTCGATTTTTTCAACTAAATCTTCGGCGCCAACAAAATCTGCACCAGCTTTTTTTGCTGCCGCTTCGTGTTCACCTTTTGCAAAAACAAGAATCTTGACTTCTTTTCCTGTTCCATTTGGAAGTAAAACAGACCCTCTAACTGTCTGTTCACCTTTAGAAGCATCTATACCTAATACTATGCATGCATCAACTGATTCATTGAATTTAACTCGAGAATTTTTAATAATAAAATTTAATGCAGATTTAGTATCTGTAATATTTGCTTCTTTTAATAATTCTTCAACTTTTATATGTTTTTTACCAATCTTGCTCATAGCAAAACCCAATTCAAGTAACTAAAATTAATCAACAACACTAAGACCCATGCTTCTTGCGCTACCTTCTACTATTTTTTTAGCGGCTTCAATATCAAAAGCATTTAAATCTGGCATCTTCATTTTTGCTATTTCTTCTATCGCAGTTCTATTAATTACTCCAGCAACATCCTTTCCTGGATTACTAGAACCCTTTTGTATATTGGCTTTTTTGCGAATTAATTCAGAAACCGGGGTAGTTTTTAAAACAAAATCAAATGTTCTATCAACATATATAGTTATAAAAACTGGAACAGTTTCACCTTTACGTTGAGCTGTAGCTGCATTAAATTTTTTGCAAAAATCCATAATACTCACACCGTGCTGTCCCAAAGAAGAACCTACCGGAGGAGCAGGTGTAGCAGCACCTCCCTGAATTTGCAATTTTACACTAGCTTTTATTTTTTTAGCCATACCCTAAAACCTATTAATTTAATTTTAAATTATAACTATTTCTTAACTTGATCAAACCCCAATTCAACAGGGGTTAGTCTTCCAAAAATACTTACCATTACTGTAAGTTTTTCTCTTTCTTCGTCTATCTTATCCACAATTCCAACAAAACCCGCAAAAGGCCCGGAAGAAATATGAACTTCGCTGCCAACAGAAAAAATTTGTTCCTGTGCAGCAACAGGAAGCTTTCCGCTCATTTGAGCAAATATACGATCAACCTCTTTATCTGAAAGAGAAACAGGATTTCTACCTCCTAAAAACCTTGATACTCTAGGAATAGAAGCAACAAGCCTAAATGATTCACCCGTTAGTTCCATATTTACCAACAGATATCCTGGGAAAATTTTTTCCCTTTTATCTTTTTTGTCATCAGAAAACAAACTCACAACTTCACTTGAAGGAACCAGAACTTCACCAAAAAGTTCTTGGGCACCTTCCTCCGTAATGCGTTTTTCTAAATCTGCTTTGACGACATCCTCAAAGCCTGTATAAACCTGAATTACATACCAACGTTTCATTTTTTAACCGTAAACTTCCTGCATAAATAAACAAAATTTCACGTGCTTAAAAACTTATCAATTTTCTGATAAGCATACCAATTACTGCGTCCATACCACCTAAAATAATTGCGAAAACTATGGTTAAAAAACAAACAATAATTGTTGAGCCTATCAATTCATCCTTGCTCGGCCATGTTATTTTAAAAATTTCCGATTTAACTTCATTCAAAAAAGCAAGAACTTTATTCATTATATTCCTCAATTTTTAAACTGGCAACTACAAAATAATGTGGCAGGCCAGGAGGGACTTGAACCCCCAACCTGCGGATTTGGAGTCCGCTGCTCTACCAATTGAGCCACTGGCCTGTATAATTACTTTGTTTCCTTATGTTCTAAATGTTTTTGGCATTTGGAACAATACTTACTTAAATTTAATTTTCCAAACTTTCTCTTTTTGGAAACATGTTTCGAATAATTTCTATTTTTACAATCTTTACATTCAAGATGTATTATCGTTCTAGCCTTAGCCATATCCTACAACTTTCTTAAAATTTTTAAACCCAACCCGCGTAATGGAGCCCGCGACCGGGATTGAACCGGTGACCTCTCCCTTACCAAGGAAGTGCTCTACCAACTGAGCTACGTGGGCGCATACAAATTTAAACTGGAGCTGGCAACTGGACTTGAACCAGCGACCTGCTGATTACAAATCAGCTGCTCTACCAACTGAGCTATGCCAGCGCTCAACGTAATTTTTCAAAAACCAAAATTGGAGCGGGAAACGGGTCTCGAACCCGCAACCTACAGCTTGGAAGGCTGTCGCTCTAGCCAATTGAGCTATTCCCGCACGCCTTAAAATGCAATGTCAAAATTGGCCTACCATACAATCTATCTCACCATAACTCTTTAGAGCAACAGCGAAAGCCATTAAAGGTGTAATATGGTGGGGAGAACAGGATTCGAACCTGTGAAGGCAGTGCCAACGGATTTACAGTCCGTCCCCTTTAGCCACTCGGGAATCTCCCCTAACCTAAATAAAAACATTTCAAGCCTTAACAAACAATTAAATAATATGATAGATGTTTTATTCAATATTTCAACTTTTTTTTAAAAATTTTATGGTAATTTTTTAAAAATATTAAGAAAACAGTTTATTTTGATATTTATGAAATTTTGTTAATTTCTATAATTCTACTATATAAATCGCCTTGATCATAACCTAAAGAAATTTCTAAAATATTTTTTTTTAAATTCTTTTTATTCAAAATATCTTTTATAACATCAGGCCATTCGATAAAACACCAACTATTTTTATCACTAATACAATCATACAAAATTTCATCGAAACCCAATTGCAAAAATTCATTTAAACTATCAATTCGATATAAATCAAAGTGATAATAAGTATTATTTTGATTATCTTGAATTTTATAAATATTAACATAGTTAAAAGTAGGACTTGTTATTATTTCTTTTATTCCGCAAGAACTTAAAATTTCTTTTATCAAAGAAGTTTTACCTGCACCTAAAGGCCCACTAAAAGTCAAAATTTTATAATTTTTTAAATTTGGTAAAATATATTTTTTATTAATATCTTTTATATCTTTAAAACCAAATTTTATTTTCATATTTTATTTTACTTTCACAAAATTTTTTAAAGTTTTTTTATTTTCTTTTGCAATTTTTTGTCCTGTTTTGATAAAAATTCAGATTTGCTTTTTCTGTTTGTTTTATTTGTTTTATATGTACTATCTGCATCTATTTTAAACATCTCAAAATTACCTAAATCTTGTGTCATAAGTAGATCTAATGCCTTACTATTTTTTTCATCAAAACCTTTAAATAAATCTTCAAAATTTTCATTTTTTTCTAATTTATATGTGTGATTTTTAGATTTTTTATCTAAAATTTCTATATCTTCTAAAATAGCATTTTGAACCAAATTATAAAAATCTTTAACACTTATATTATCGGCACCAAAATTTGAACATTTATCTTTTAACTCTCTATCAAGAGTCACAACAAGCAGTTCTTTTTCTTTGTTTTTTTGAACAAAATCTAAAATCCAATTATCAGCAGAGCTGTTTTGTCCAGAATAAATAACAACAACCCCTGCATGCACCTCCCTTGTTGCATGTCTTGATAAACCACCATCAAAAACAACAATAATCTGCAAATTTTCTTTTTTGCTTTTATAATACCCCAATTGTCTTATAAATTGTTCTCTTTGTTTAATCAATTTACCTTTTTCTTTAGAAAATGCATGTCTTAAAAGATTATAACCATCTATTAACACTATCAAAAGATTTTCTCCATACTTACTTGCTTGTCCAATAAAAATTATATATGATTATTTTGTTAAATTTGTTAATAAAAATACAAGTAATTACAAGTTTTACACTTTATTAAGAAAGAAAAATGTGTCAAGGCTTGCTCCTATAAAACAAAAAATACAATCAATTAAAACAACAAAAAAAATAACTCATGCGGTGCGATTAGCTTCTAGATCTTTTTATGCAAGATTAGAAAAGCAACAAATTACTTTACAGCACTATAAACAAAGTACCAATAATTTATTTATACAACTTATTTCAAACTCACCTGACTGGAAACACAATATTTTATTTCCCCAAGATGTTTTAGACGCAAGCCCTTTAATTATAATTTGTTCTTCTACCAAAGGTCTTTGTGGTAGTTTTAATTCAAATTTGTTTAGATATTTTTCTAAAGTTTTTTTAAAAGAAGAACATCAAACTCCCAAGTTTGTAACAATAGGACAAAGAGCAACAAAATTTGTTAAAGAAAATAAATTGGGAGAGATAATAGATAATTATCAAGAACTAAAAGTAAGTAATTTTGTTACCATAACCAATAAATTACATAATAAAATAGTAGAATCTGAAATACCTTTTTCTTCAGTTTCATTTTATAGTAATTTCTTGAAAAATTTTTTCGTTCAAATTCCCCACAAAACTTTTATTATACCTCTGGTAATAGATAAAGAATCAAAAAATCAAAAACAAGATATAGATTTTATTTGGGAACAAGATAGAGAACAAATACTTAATCAAGTAGCAACACTTTATATAAAAAGTAAGATTCTTGATATTTTGTTTCAATCTTTATTAGCAGAAAATGCAGCTAGATTTGTTGCCATGGATTCTGCAACAACTAATGCTGAAAATATGCTGGAAAAATTGACTTTGCAATATAATAAAGCCAGACAGGCTATGATTACGCAAGAGGTTTCTGAGCTTTCTGTAAATTTATAGTCAATTTTAAAAAGACTCATTTTTTAAACATCTAACATATTTTAAATTTAATTTCTTAATATTTTTGCATAATTTAACTAATTTTTGCTTTTTATTAAGAATTAATTAAAATTATTTATGTTTGCAATTTAATCTTAATTTTTAAAATTTATGGAGGTTTTCAGTGAAACATTTAAGAGTCACAAAATTTTTAAAAAATATTCTTCTAACTTTTTTACTTCTTGCATCTCTTGATTTAACACAAAACTTTGCTATGGAATCAGATCCAAACGAAGAAAATCTAATTCCTTTAACAATACAATGTTGTGATAATATAAAAATTCAAATTCCAAGACATCTTGCAAAACAATTTATTGATTTAGATTTAGATAATCTATTAGATGATTATTGTGAAATCGAAAATACTATTTATATATATTCAGATTCAAATACTGTAAATATTTTATTATCTCTTATGGAAATGGCATACCAAAACATTACTCAAATATCAAACAATTTTGTTATAGAGCAACTTAGTCTAAAAATTCAGCAATTTAATTTTGATCAAATAGTAAATTTAATAAAAATTTCCAATTTTTTATGTATTACGTTAATACAAAATGCCTGTGCTCACACCATGGCATTGTTCTGTATTAACGAGAATCAATACAAAATCAATGTTTTAAATTTTTTAAACATCGATGTAAAAAGTTTTAATATAACTTTGGCAAAAGCAAAAAATGACAAAATTTTAGATTTATTTAATAAATTAAATTTAGAAAGATCAAATTCTAAATTTGATCTTTCTAAATTTAATTTATTATTTTATATGGCAATAGCTCAGATCTTAAAAGTAGAGTCACTCGATTTATGTATGAACAATCTTGCTAAAATACCTACTTCAATTAGTAATTTAACAAATCTAACTTGCTTAAATTTGTCTTGTAATTTTCTTACGACATTACCCGCTGAAATTCTTCATTTAACACATCTCAGAAAGTTATTTTTGTCAGGCAATCGAAACCTTAATCCTGAAAAAGTTCTGCCATTTATTGATAAGCTTAGACAAAATGGTTGCGAAGTATAAATTTAATTTTAATTTAAATAAAAGATAATTTTCATTCTCTCTACGAACTAATTTTTATTCTTGCCCCTAATTTTGTCAATTTCTCTTCCAATCTATCATGCCCACGCTTCCAGTGAGAGATACCTTTGACAATAGTATTTTGTTCACAAACAAAGCCTGCAATAACTAAAGCAGTGCAAGCTCTTATATCACTTGCAACAACTTGCGTACCAAATAATTCTTTTACGCCTTTAACCAAAACTTTTGAATTATTTATATAAGAAATATCTGCTCCCATTTTTTTTAATTCTTCAACATGCAACAATCTATTTTCAAAAACCGTTTCTTCAATAACACTTTCTCCTTGAGCTAAAGTTTGCAAAACCATCATGGGAGCTTGTAAATCTGTTGGAAAACATGGATAAGGCCCGGTTTTAAAGCTTACAGCTTTAGGATTTTTGCACGCTTTAAATTTAATACTATTATCAGAATTAATAATAACCTCATGTCCCATTTCAGATAATTTTTCTAAAAAAATATCCATATGATCTGCTCTTGCATCAAAAAGTTCAATCTGACCTTCTGCAATAGCAGCAGCAGCTAACAAAGATCCTGCTTCTAATCTATCTGGAATAATTTTATGTTTTACTGTTTTAAATTCTTTGACTCCAGAAATTTTTATTGTAGCAGGAGGCAAAATTTCAATTTTTACTCCCATTTTTTTCAAGACATCCAAAAAATCCATAACTTCTGGTTCTAGAGCAGCATTAACAATAAAAGTATCTGTTTGCAAACTTGCAGCAAACATAGCAATATTTTCTGTCGCACCAACGCTTGGATATTCTAAGATAATTTTGTGTTGTTTTTTAGATTGTGTATTATTATTTACGTAATTATCTGGATTATTTATATATGCATATAAATAATCATGCGTCTCTTCAATCTCTACACCCATTTTTTTAAAATTATTTAAATGCAAATCTATTGGCCTTTTACCAATCAAGCATCCACCTGGCAACGCAACTTTTGCTTTTTTAAATCTGGATAAAAGTGGTCCCATAACTAAAATAGAAGCACGCATTTTATTCATAACTTCAGGTTTAACTTCAAAATTATTAATAGTTGAAGTATCAACTTCTAAAAATTTTTTTGTAGAATCAAAATTAACTTGAGCACCTAAGTCTTTTAATAAACCAATAGTTTGTAAAATATCTGCTGATTCAGGAACATTGTATAATTCTGATTTTCCGTTTGTTAAAATCAAAGAAGCCATTATTGGTAGTGTTGCATTTTTGGAGCCACTCAAATTAATCTTACCATTTAGTCCTGAAGACTTTTCTATAATAATATATTCGTTTAACATGTTATTTATCTCACTCAACAAAAATTTTCTAAAATTTTAATTTACTTCGTAAATCTATTTGTAAAATTTTAAACTTATCTCTAAATTTAAAATAAAATATAATTACTAAAATTTGCTACAATAAAAAAAGTAATTTTAGATAAATAATAAACAAAAGTTAAGCGAAAGTGTTTTTTATGAGTATTTTAAATAAAAAAGGTCACTTGGAGGTAATTTGCGGTTCAATGTTTTCTGGAAAAACCGAAGAACTTTTAAGAAGACTAAAAAGATCAGAATATGCAAAACAAAATATCCTTACCATCAAACATCAAATAGATAATCGAAGAAAATCAACTTATATAACGTCTCATAATGGTCAAGAAAGATTGGCTTGTAACGTTAATAATGAAAAAGAAAATATAAACAAAATTTTAGAACTTGCTCAAGATGTCCAAGTTATAGGTATTGATGAAATTCAATTTTTTCCAACATCAATAATAGAAGTTATTTGTAAATTAATAGAAAAAGGCAAAAGAGTAATTGTTGCAGGATTAGATTTAGATTTTAGAGGTGAGCCTTTTGGTATTATGCCAACTGTTATGGCAATAGCCGATGAAATAACAAAGCTAAAAGCAATATGTGTTATTTGCGGCAAAGATGCTCATCATACGCAACGGCTAGTAGATGGAAATCCAGCAAAATATGATGATCCTATTATTCTTGTTGGCGCAAGTGAATGTTATCAAGCAAGATGCAGAAATTGTTTTCAGATTGATAAAACTGCGCAATTTTATATTAAAAAAAAGGAAACTCTCAAGGTAAAATAAATATTACACCCAAAGTACATTCTTTGGGCATAACAATTTATATTAATAAAAACATAAATTTATAAACCATGTCTAAAATTAAAACAATTTTTAAGTGCTCATTCTGCAATTACACTAGTTTTAAATGGCTTGGCTGCTGCCCAACTTGTAATGAATGGAATTGCTTTTTAGAAGAAAATGTAGGTGATAATTTTTCAGCACAAGAAAAATTTATTAGATCAGGAAAAACAAAACCTGCAAAATTAAAATTTCTTGATCAAATAGAAAACAGTCAATTAAATAGAATAAATTCTGGCATTGCAGAATGGGATCGAACCCTTGGTGGAGGCATTTTGCCTGGCTCTTTTATTATTTTGACAGGTGATCCCGGCATTGGTAAATCAACTTTATTGCTTCAAGTTGCAAGTAAAATAGCAATTAATCATAAAGTTTTATATTTTTCTTCAGAAGAATCTTTGCAACAATTAAAAAATCGAGCTGAAAGATTAAAAATCGAAAGCAATCCTAACTTATTATTTTCTGAACAATCAGATTTAGAAAGCATTTTATCAACAGGGCAGGAAATTAAACCTGATTTGTTAATATTGGATTCAATACAAAATTGTCATATTAGTAGTCAAAATAGCATAATTCCAGGGAGCATAAGCTCTATAAAAGAAGTGGGCTTTCACTTAATGAAGCTTGCAAAAGATAATAATATAGCAATATGCATCACTGGACACATAACAAAAGAAGGTTATATTGCAGGTCCTAAAATTTTAGAACATATAGTAGATGGTGTATTTTATTTACAAGGTGAAGATCGTTGGAATACTAGAATTTTGCGTTCAGTAAAAAACAGATTCGGCACAATAAATGAAGCTGGTTTTTTTGATATGCAAGAAAATGGTTTATATGAAATTTCAAATATAAATCAGCATTTACTTCAAGACAATTCTTATGCACCAGGATCAACGTTAATAACAAGTATCGAAGGTTCACGCCCATTAATATTAGAACTTCAAGCTTTATGCATTACTTCTAAATTTGGTATACCACAAAGAGTTATTACAGGTTTAGATCCCAAACGAGTTGTTTTGATTGCAGCTATTTTAGAAAAATATTTACATATAAAATTTAGTAGTCAGGATATTTTTTTTAAACTGAGTGGCAATTTTAAAATCAAAGATAGCTCAAGCGATTTGGGAATAGCGTTGGCCCTACTTTCCAGCTATTTTCAAAAACCATTGCCAATTAAATCAGTTGCAATTGGAGAAATTAGTTTAACAGGTCAAATTAAGGCTACAAACCAAATTAACATCAGAATTCAGGAAGCTGAAAAATTTGGCCTTGAAAAAATATTTATTTCAAAAAATCAACAAACACAAAACTCAAAAAATATAGTAAAATTTGGAAGTGTTTATGAATTATTAAATTTATTTCCAGAATAAAAAGGCGTTATCATGAAAAGAAAACAAACAAAAAAAGAAGAATTTTTTAATAGTTTATCGCATGGCATAGGCGCACTTTTAAGTCTTGCAGGTTTATTTGTAATGTTATCTTTATCTTTAGCCAAACATGATTCTTACAAAATTTTAAGCTCTGTTATATTTGGTACAAGTTTAATTTTGCTATATTTATTTTCAACACTTTATCATGCAACAACAAAAGAAAAGTCCAAAAAAATTTTAAGAATTTTTGATCATGCTTCTATTTACGTTTTAATCGCAGGAACTTACACTCCATTTTGTTTAATAAATTTACGTGGAACTTATGGATTAATTATAGTAAGCATTTTGTGGGGATTCACTTTTATAGGAATATCTTTAAAAATATTTTTTACAGGTAAATATAATTTTGTTTCAACTGTTATATATTTAGCAATGGGCTGGATTGCAATTACTTTTTTTAAACAATTCATAAACACTATTTCTCTTAATGGTTTATTTTGGGTTGTTGCAGGAGGTTTAGCCTATACGTTTGGCATAATCTTTTATGCTTTAGAAAAGGTCCCATTTTGCCATGTTATCTGGCATTTTTTTGTTTTATGTGGCAGCTTATGTCACTTTTTAGCGATATTCTTTTACGTTATATAAATTTAAATTTTTTATTTTTTAAGAGAGAGGCGTAAATGAGCGCCTTGTTCCACAAAAAATAAAAATCATCTAAACAATTTTTAATTTAAAATAACTAATTCAAAAGCTTGTTCTCTTCCTGGTACGCTTACGGATTCAAGAGTAACATCCCTTCGAATAATTTTTTTACCTTCACTTTCTCCCATCATTCTACTTTTACTTTTAACACTTAAATAAGTATCCCTGCTACTTCTTAAAAAGAGCTGTTTTAATCTATGAGTACATTCTAAATACCATTGAGCATCATGATTTGAAATAGTAGTTTTTTTAAATTCAGGAAATTTTTTTTCTGCTACAAGAAAATTACCTTCAAAAAATAAAGATTTTAATCCAATAAAATCGCCCTTACGAACTATGACAAAACGAGTCACGTCTGGAGTTGTATAAGAATAACCTAAATATAAACTTCCACCTGAACGTTCAATAAAAGCAGAAAGAACTTGATTATCAAAATATTGATCATTCGCAAAAAGATATCCTCCGATTTCTCTAGATCTAAGAGCTATTATAGTACCATTTTTTAATAATTCTAATGCTTTTTTTGTATCTTCCGCAGACACATCTCCTTGTTCAAACTTTATTTCTTTAAGATATTTTGGCGGTTTTACAGCAAAAATATAATCACTAGAACTATAAAATAAAACTATAAAAATAAATATTATTTTATTTATTGACATAAAACTCCCTTCCTACTTTTTTTGAATTAAAAAAATCTCTTTAAAAACTTAGCAGCTTCAACTTGTTTAATAACACTCATTTGACCGGTTTGCATATTTTTAATAGTAACAGTATTTTCTTCCAGTTCTTGCTCACCCAAAATTAAAACAAATTTGGCACCCATCTTATTAGCCTTATGCATAATACTATCAATATTATATTCACTATTATTCTCATAAAACAAAATATCTGTACAAATATTATTAAAATATAAATCGTTCGCTAACAAAAGTGCAAGAATTTGTTGTTCTTTTAATATAGGCACAATTAAATTTAAAGCAGGAGACTGTGATAAATTAAGTTTATCTTTTATACCTTGCAACAAAATTTCAATTTTTTCTGTGTTAATTTTGGCGCCGGCACACTCCAAGTTATTTTTAATATTTGGCTTTTTAATCAAGTTATATATTCCCCCGACAGCAAATGCATATTCTGCTTCAATCTCATTAGATAAATTTTCAGGTGAACAAAATTCAAAAACAGTTTTACTATAATCGGAATCTATGCCGAGCATAGGATCTATAATAAAATTTACACTCAAAATTTGTAAGACATCTTGAAACTCAGCCCATTCTTTCTTACACTTTTCACACAAATTTTTATTTTTTTTGTCTTGCACGCAACCTAAAAAATTTATTTTTAAAACATAATTTTCTAAATTTAATTCATGATTAAAAATATTATCAAGCATTTTTATGAGCTGGCAGTCTTGCATAATAGATTCAGCATTTACAATTTCTATATTTAAATGCGAAGATTCTTGCCAAAAATATTTTTGACCTCCCCAAAGGGTAGGCTTTCTTACTTCTGTAAAATTATTATTAATTAAAACTTTTCTTGTTTTATTTAATATAAAATTATACAAAGTTAAATCTGTTGAAACCATAAATTCTCGCTCCCAAATTTATTAAAAATTAATTATATTATATTATAATTTTTAAACAGTTTGAAATTATTAAATTACCGACAGCCAAGAGCTGCCGGCTTTAAACGGAGTATTTTATGCAAAAAACAATTTTAATTCCGGGGGGCGCAGGTTACATCGGCTCACACACAGCATACTTAATTCAAAAACTTGGTTACAAAATAATAATCTTAGACAAATTTATTCACAATCAAAAATTTGATCACACATGGGCTACTATTATAAAAGCCGATTTTGCAGACAAAAACATATTAAAACAAATTTTTACTCAAAATAATATAGAAGCAGTTATGCATTTTGCTGCATTTATCGAAGTTGGTGAATCTGTAAAAAGACCTAAAGATTTTTACGATAATAATGTTATAAAAACATTAAAATTATTAGACACAATGCTTGAATATAACGTCAAAAAAATAGTTTTTTCTTCGAGTTGTGCCGTTTATGGCAGCCCAATAAAATTGCCACTTGATGAAACCCATCCAACAAATTCAATAAGTCCGTATGGCAAAAATAAACTAATAGTAGAATATGCATTGCAAGATTATTTTAATGCTTATAATCTGCAATATGTCTCTTTAAGATATTTTAACGCCGCTGGAGCACTACCAACAATTGGACTTGGTGAACAACATAATCCTGAATCTCACATTATTCCACTCTTATTGAGAGCAATCAAAAATAAAAAAATATTTAAAATTTTTGGTTCTAACTACAATACACTCGATGGTTCATGTATTCGCGATTATATTCATGTCTTAGACATTGCTCAAGCACATGTTTTAGCTTTAAAATATTTAGAGCAAACAAAAGAATCTAATATTTTTAATTTAGGAACTGGACACGGCTATTCTGTAAAACAAATGGTTGAACATGCACAAAAAATTTGTGCCCAAGAACTTTTAATAGAAATTTGTGATGCACGAGCTGGCGATGTTGATATTTTAGTAGCAAATTATAACAAAGCTAAAAAAATTTTAGGCTGGGAACCTAAATTTTCTGATTTAAATAGTATTTTGACAAGTGCATGGGAATGGGAAAAAATTGCTTGAACTTATAAAATTATACATCTAGGGCAGCATTTAGTACCTTCTTCTTTTTCCTTAAAATACTCTTTACCTTCATCAACATCAAATTGCTCTGGTTCAATTTTATCAATTTGTTCCCGATTTTTTTGTTCTATATTTCTAGATTCATGTAAAGTTTCATAAACTTGTAATCTGGAGTTTCTTATAAATCGATTAATTGTAAGTATTGCAAAACAATCATATTTGTTATCAATATACACAGGACATGAAGAAGCTGATGATAGAGTAAAAATGGGGAGATAATCACCAATTCTGAAACCCTCCATGTTTTCTTGATCTTCATGCTTTACTACTTGCCTCCAATGCCAAATTCCTGAATCTGGAAAATCTGGTGAATTCAAATAATTTTGATAAAATATGCTAGGTTCAAAAAGCATTTTTAAACCATAAAGTTCATGTTGATGGCCCCTAAAAATTGCTTTAACTTTATCTGTAATTTTATAATTACACATATTATTTTCTAAAGCACCGAAAAAATTATAACGCATAAAATCAGCAGATATCGTTTGTATTCTTTCAACTTCTCTTAAAATACCATAATTATTTTGCGCAATTCTTTGGTAAAAATCTGTCCACATAAAATATTGGCCACCCGATTGTAATTCAGAAAATTTCCAACGATTTTTTTTATCTAAAAAAGAATCAAAATCAAAATTTAAATCAAAGCCTCCATGACTACACATCAAATACTGTTCCCCTACATCAACTCCAATAAAAACGGCAACTGGCAAAGAATTATAAAAATATAAAATTTTATTTATGGCAGAATTAAGAGGATCATACGAAAGCAAAAATTTCCGTTCCAATTCTTCTTTAAATCCATGATAGGCCCCATTTGATGTAAGCATATGAATTTCTTCATGATTTCCATGTAAAATAAATACTCTTTCAGGATTCGCTATAGCTAATTCCAAAATCAAAGATAAAGTTTCAAGACCATAACAGTTTCTGTTTGTGTAGTCTCCCAAAAAAACAAGATTAAAATTATTATTTCTAGTTTCAAAACTATTAATATCCAAATAATTTAATCTAATTAATTGCTTTAAAATATTAGACAAAGAATCGGCACAACCATGAAGATCGCCAATAAAACAAATAGAACTATCTTCAGGAATTTTAACTTTTTCTACTTTATATCCATCAAAAAGAGTATACTTATTAAAAGAACAAAACAAAAACTCATCAATTTGTTTACTCAAATCTTCCAAAGAAACTCCGTTTGCTTTTTTATAAGATAAATTTTCAGTTGTAGATGCAGGGAGTCTATCTATTGCTTCAATGGCTTGTCTTAGACTAGTCCATCGAGCATTTAGGTTCAGAAATATAATCGTAAAAAAGCTTAAGATAAATAATTTTTTGATTTTACGCATACATTTTATTAGATTTGTTCAACTTCTTTTTTGTCTATCCAACCAATTTGTTTGCAAAATTTAATTTTATAATATCCATCTGATTCTTTATAAATTATAAATTCACTAGCTTGTGGTAAAATACTTAATTGCTGAAAATTTTTATCAGGACCAGATAAAAGTGCAGACTTTTTTTCTACAACAATCCCACGGTGTTTATGTTCTAAACTATATCTAACAATTAATAAAATGCCAGAAATAGCAATTAGTGAAAATAATATAACAATTAAAAATTTTCTTTTTGCTCGATATAAACGTCTGACATATAAAAACAAAAAGAACCATAATAATAAAAAAATTAATTGCAAATAAATTATTGGAATATAAGTAAAAATTGAAACCAATATACTTTTATATCTATAAAAATTTATATTATTTTTATCAAATATATTTTTTGAAGAAAAATCTAATTTATCAGAAGTTGGCTCAGCTAATTTTTGTTTTAATAAATAAATATTATCTAGTAATTCTTGTTGATTAAAAATTCCCCAATCCTTTTGAGCTCTACGCCAATGTAAAAGCGCATAACCAAATTTGTTTAATTTATATGCACAATTTCCCAAATTATAATTAACAAAAGCATTTTTTTCAGAAATTTGTTGATACAAATCATAAGCTTTTTCAAAATCAGACTGTTTATAACAAGAATTTGCACTTAAAAAAAGCTCTTGATCTGTTGATGCCAATAAATATGAACTTAAATTTAACACTGCAAAAGTTAAAAAAAATACTCTAAAAATCTTATAAAAATTCATAAATACTTTATTCCTATTTTTTAATTATCTTTTGACTCTAAGTAAAAAAACCAATACCTACTTCCATTAAATAATTTTTCTAATTCAATAGCAGTTTGACCAATTTTTAATTTAGATGCAAAAGCAAGTCCTGCACATTCATTTAAATAACTTAAAAAATTATCAATTTTATCTTGCGTCCAACCAAAATTTAAAAGTTTTTCATTTATTAAATCTTGATTAATATTATTTTCTTGAATATTAAATTTAACAGATAAATAATTTAAAAAAAACTGATAAAGTTTTGTAATTTGTTTTTTTTCAATTATTTCTTCTAAATTTTTTTGTAATTTATTTAAATTTTGTTTCTTTTGAAATTTATTAAGAATAATTTTATTCGCAATATTTTTAGCGCGTTTTAAATTTTTTTTAAATAAAATTGGTAAAAATAATAGAAGTAAAAAAATTATATTCGACAGTCTTGCATGTGCTAAATGTTTTAAAATTTTTCCCAAAAAACTTTTTTGTACATCAGAAAATTCGGAGATATTTTCTTCGATATAGTGTATATCTTGTTGTTTTTTTATATTATTTTTACTCAAAGATTCTTGCTCTTGTTGCTTATTTTCACTTGAATTATTAAATAAATTACCAGCGTGTTCTTTATTTTGGGGTGAATCTTTTATATTTAACTCAATAAGATCAGTTTTTAAAGTTTTATAACTTTTAGATTTTGTATCAAAATATGTAAAAACTTGTGATGGAATTTGATGTTGTCCCTGTTGAGAAATTTGTAAAACATATTCAAATGTTTTTTTACCACCCCAAAAATCATTTGTTAAATCCTGTTCTAAATTTGCTTTAGATTCATACGATCTAAAACAATTAGGTAAATTCAATTTTGGTACAACAATTTGATCCAAATTACCTTTACCCTCTACTTGCAAATTAAATAAAATTGGTTCATTAATAAAAGCCTCATTTTTATCTGTCCAAATTTTAAATTGTTTAAAATCACCAACACCATCTACAGAACCAGAATATTTGGGTAAAGGCAGAACATTAATTTGTAAATTATTAGATAAAACTTTTTTTTGTTGATAATTTTCCCCAAAAATCACAGGTAATCCAGAAAAAAAATCATCATCAAAAAAACCACCCCTTTTTTCTCTTCTTTTAATAGGAACATGAAAATTAATTACCACAGAATCTATTTCTCTTTTTCCTGTTTCTTGAGGCAATAATAAAAATTTTTTTTCTATAACATTATAAACTTTACCTTCAAATTCTTCTTTGTATTTAGCTACCTGTTGAATTTCCTTATCTATAAAACCAGAAAATTTAATATTCTCCATTCCAAGCTGTAAAATATTACCCCTGTTATAAACTTTAACGCTTAAAATTATTGGCTGACCAACAAAAACAGTTTTTGCATCGATACTTAATTTACAAAAAACTTCATAATCCTGTTCTTGAGATCCATTTTGAGTTGTTCCTCTAGCAACCGTCTCTCCTTTTCTTTTTTTAACCTGTAAAATCAAGCTTTCAGGTTCAGAATTAAAAGTTTTATTATTTTGTTTAACTTGAGCAGGACCAATTGTAAATACCCCCTCTTTAGTGCAAACCAAATCATAAATATAATTTTTTTGTGCAAAAAATTCAGAATTATATACTGTTACATTTGTAGATTGACTTGTTCCAACAACATTGAATTGATCTAACCCAACAATTTCCACATCTCCATTATTTCTATCTTGCCCACTTACAATAACTTTTATTCTAAAATTTTCCCCCACATATGCCGTTGGAATATTCTGACCAGTTTTTGCATCTAGCAAATTTTGAAGATCTTCAAATTCAAATTTTACGTCAACATCTGCAAGATAAACAAAATTATTAAAAAACGTACAAATTAAAAAACTAATCAAAAATTTAAAAATATAATTTTTAAAAAAATAATTTGTAATCATAATAAAGCCCCTTTTGATCGTATAACACCATGATTTATTATATTACCATGGTTTTTGGCTGGGATTTAATAATTTTTCCCCCTTACTTTGTTGCCAAATTAAATTTTTTTGCAATTTTGATTCATCCTTTGCAAGATCATCAAGTAAAACTCTCATCCCCTTTTCTTTTATACTAATTTGTTCTACTTTTTGCGCATCTTGTTGGCCAATTTCTTCTTGCTCTTGCTGTTGCTGATTTTCTTTCTCTTGTTTTTCTTTTTCAGATTTATTATCTTCTTTTTCAGACCCGTCAGACGGTTTTTGTTGTGTTTGTTGCTGTTCTTGTTTTTGCTTATCTTTTTGGGAGTTATTATCATGCTTGCTCATATCCTGCTCTTCTTTTTTGGATTGATCGTTATTAGATTCGTCTTGTTGCCCTTTCTCTTCTTTTTTATCTCTATCTTTAGAGCTCTTTTGTTCCCCATCTTTTTTCTGCTGTTTTTCGCCTTGATCTTGCTGTTCTTCTTGAGATGATTTGTCTTGTTTTTGTTTTTTAAGTTTTTCTTCAAGCTCTTTTAGCAACTTTTCAGCTTCTTTAAGATTTACTTTAACTTTTTTATCCTTATTATCTAATTCTAAAGCTTTTTTATAATTTTCGATGGTCCTTTTAACCTCATTTATTGCTAAATCTAAAATTTTATTATCAGATCGCTGAAAATCTTTTTTTTGCCAATCAGGTCCAAGAATTTTTAAACAATTCTTATAAAAAATATTACCTAAATTAAAATAAGAAAACTCTTTTAATCTCTTTTGATAATCAGATTTGTCATTAAGACAATTTTCTATAGCTCTTTGAAAATTAAATTCAGCCTCATTAAATTTACCCAATTTATAATAAATATCACCTAAATTATAATTTAATTCTGGATCATTTGGATTATCGACCTGTTCTTGTTCTAAAATTTCCTTTACTTTATTATAATTTTTCTGATCATAAAATTTTTTAATTTTTAAATTTGTCCAAAAAGATATGGCACTTAATTGGCTATTAAATATAATAAACAAAAATAAAAAAAATAAATTAACTAAATTTAATTTTTTCATATTATAAAATCCATTCTAATGCTAATAACACCCAAGCAGCCCCAAGTAACCATGGGTATTTATCTTGATAAAAAGAAATATTTTTATCTAAAAATTTTTCTTTTTCATATTTTCTTATTTCGTTAATTAATTGATTTAAATCAGAATCATCAAAACTAGTTTTAAAATATTTCCCATTCAAATAATCAGAAATGTTTTTTAAAACTTCTTCATTCAGTTTAGAAAGAATAATTTGATTATTTGAATCAACTTCGTTACCAATTTGTTTACCTGATAAATCAAATTTTGGGACAGGTGCACCCTGAATAGTTCCTATGCCTAAAGAAAACAATTTTATATTTTCTTGCTTTGCTTTATATTTTATTGACTCCAAATTTAAAGAAAAATCTTCGCCATCAGTAGCTAAAACTAAAAATTTATTTTTTCTATTTTTATCAAATCCAAAAACATCAATTGCTTTATTAAGCGCAGAATCTATTGAAGTTGTACCTGAAGCTATTGTTTCTACATCAACTTGATTTAAAAACATTAAAAATGCTGCATGATCTATTGTTAATGGACAAAGTAAAAAAGCAGATCCTGAAAACAAAATTAAACCTACTCTTTCAAAATCTAATTTTTCAAGCAAATTTCTAATTTTTAATTTAGTAAATTCTAAACGATTTGGCTTTAAATCCTGAGCCATCATACTACGTGAAATGTCTAAAGCAATTAATAAATCTCTGCCCTCCTGAACAACTTTATTCTCCTTTTTATCCCAAGAAGGGCGCAGTAATGCAACAAAAATTAATATTAAAGCACTAATTAAAAATATCGATTTTAATAATTTTTTAACTAAAGAAAAATTACCAAATATTACGCCTAAATTAACTTTATCACAAAGTACAGGTAAATTTTTTTTTGTTTTTAAATAATTTTTTATTATAAAAAAAATTATAATTAAAAAAACAGGCAAAAATATAAAATTATTCAAACCTGACCAATATATTCCCAAAAAATTCATAGTTTTTAATAACAAATGCTCCGCCAAATAAATAGTTTTAAAAACAATTCTAAACCTAAAATTAATAAAAATATCCAAATAAAATCTAAAAAAGCTTCATAATAATTATGAAAAATATCCGTCTCATATTCTGTTTTTTCTAATTTATCTATTTTATTATAAACATCTCTTAAATGCGCTGGATTATTTGCCATAAAAAACTGTCCCCCGGTTTGTTTTGCTATTTTTTCTAAAAGTTGCATATCAACATCAGTTCTTACTCTTTGTAACCCAAAAACTGGATGATTAATAAAACTACCCCTCGGGTTACCAATGCCAATCGTATAAATTTTTATACCAAATTGTTTTGCCAAATCAATAGCCACGTCAGGATTAATTTTTTCAGGAGTAGGCGCACCATCAGTTAATAAAATTATAATTTTACTTTTAACTTTTGATTTTACAAGCCTATTAACGGCCATAGCAAGACCAGTTCCCAAACTTGTTCCTTCAGAGTTTATATACCCTATCTCTAATTCTGATACAATTTGTTTTAAAATATTTTTATCTAAAGTTAGAGGCGATCTTGATACAACATCTTTTGCAAAAATAACAATACCAATCGGATCATCAATTCGCTTATCAATAAATTTTATAGCTTCATCTTTTGCAACTTGAATTCTTGTTCTTTTGTCGTGTAAATCATCAAAAACTTGCATACTTCCAGAAACATCCATTGTTAAAATAATATTCACCCCCTCAGACTTAATTTTAGAATTTGTATCAATCCATTGAGGTCTTGCTATTAAAAAAATTAGAAATAAAAGAGTTAATGCACGTAAAAAAAATAAAATTTTATTATGATTCAATTTTTTAATTAAATTTTTATTTTTTAAAAAAGTTCCTAAAGTATAAGAATAAATAGATTCTTTAGAAAATTTTATGCGATAAAATAAAATTATTAAATAAATGGGAATAAAAATATAAAAAATATTGTTATAAGCAAATTTTAGAACATGCATTTTTTAAACCAATCATGCACACGTTTTGTAAACTCTTCTTCTCTCTCATTCTCAATATAAGAAAAAGGTTCTCCAATGACAAGCTTGATTTCACTTATTCTTGAATTAAAAATAAACCTACCCTTAGGCAAAACTTTATCTGCACCCAAAATGGCAATTGGAAAAACTTGCCTGTTAAGCTTTTTCGCTAATACAGCAAAACCATTTAAAAATTCATGAATTTTACCATCAGAATATCGAGTACCTTCGGGAAATAACAATATGTGACTTTTATGCTTTGTTGCTAAATTATGCGCCTTTACTAAAGCTCGTGCAGCCATTCCAGAACTTTCTCTTTGTACAAGAACATGCATTCTTTTTAACAAAATTCTTAAAATAGGAACATAACCTAATTCTTTTTTGCTAATCCAAATATGAGGTCTATTTTTAAGAACAATCTCAGTTAACAAAATATCTAAAAAAGAAGTATGATTCATTACAAAAATAGCAGGCTCTTGAAGATATTTAATCAAATTTTGTTTTCCATAAATTTTAATTTGTACAAAAGATGTTAATAGTAATAACTTTGACCATAAATAAGTAAGGAAAAAATAAAATTTATTTTTATATCTTATTTTTACAGGCAAAAAAGTAAGCGGGACACAAAAAAATGAAAAAAATATGGAAACCGTTAAAAATAAAGCATAAGTCCTAATTGTTTTTAAAAAAAGTCTCATAACTTATTCATCTTTTTTTTCGAAAAAACTGTGAGTATAAATTTCATTTTTTTTCATAGAATAAAATGTGAATAAAGCAACTATTACTGCATAATCTATAAAAAAACCTAAATACTTTATTAACAATACCTTTAAGATAACAAAAAAATTAAATACCCCTGCAGCAATTATATTTTTTTCTAATTCTAAAATTCCCCATGAAAATAAAGTCCAAAAAACGAATATAATAAATAAAAAAGCTAAATTATACAAAATAATATTCAAAGATTTTTCTATCGTAAAAAACAAATCTTTAAAAGAATAATTTGAATCCAACCAACAGAAAACAATTATTAACTCAAAAATTTTCATAAATAAACCTAATGACCAGTGAGCATTAGGATAAGACGTGATTCCAAACGATAAAAAAAAGTAGATAATAAAAAAAATAAAAAGTGATAACATAAACCAAAGTTGCAAATATCTAACAAACCCGCTTTTAAAATAATAAATATCAACAAACCCATCACCCCGCCTTATAGATAATAAAAACCCTATTGACAAAAAAAACCAAATAATAGATAAAACGAGATTAATTAACAAAATAGCTACATTCCCAGCGTTAAAAGAAATTACTTTAACACTCGAATTTTTTAAAATTAAATCTCCAAAAGTTAAGAAAAAAAATGAATAAAAAATAAAAAACCACCGAAAATAATACAAAAAATTTTTTGTTCCGTAATAAAATCTATTACAAAAACGTCTGAAAAAATCTCCAAAATTTTTAGGAGATAAAATCTGTAACGACCTCACCCATTGATAAAATATTATTTGCATAAAAAACTTTTCATTAAAAAAAGAGATTAAAATCTTTGTGTTTCATTCTTACGTAATATATAGATATTGTGCTCAAGAATAATAACCATAATAAAAATAAAAACAAGTAAAAAAAACTAAGCAAAATTGTACTAAAAAGTGTATTAATAAATAAAATATGATAAATTTTTGATAACAAAAAAATTACAAAAAAATAAATTAATATTTCAATTACAGCAAATATTACACCTAAAATTATGCATACCGGTAAATAATAAAAAATAAATTTTATACCATTTATAAAAGAAAAAACTAAAGATTTTAAATTATTTTCTGAATCTAAAAAAAATAAAGTTATTATATAAAAAGACGGTAAAATTGGAAATAAAAAAAGTAATATTGTTATTACTAAAAAACCCCAAAATTTATTTAAATAAGATAAAAAATAAAAAATATCTTTAGCTTCGATTGACGGCCTTATAATAAGAAAAGAGAAAAAAATTAATAATAAATTTATGAAAACAAGAAAAAATAAACCAAGATAATTTGTTTTTAAAAAAATATTTACTCCCCCAAAAAAATAATTATTTAAAAATAAAAGTAAAAATAACCACCAAAATTTTTTTGCAAAAATAAAAATAGATCTTTTAAAAGTATTTAAAATTAATAATAAAAAAGTTTTAAACTCTTTTTTTGTAAAAACTTCTAAAGACTCGAGCCACCTTGACAATAAAATATTAGAAAACATTAAATTAATCCTAATTTAAGAAATTATATCCAAATTTACTGAAAAAACTCGCCCTGTAGAATTTTAAACAATTTTAAATTAAAAATCAAAACTAATAACTACTCCCGTTATAATAAGATAAAAATAGATTATTTGACACATAGAAAATAAATGCCTTATTATTATATTGGGAAAATAAAAAATAGCTGGGGGGCTAAAATAATGAAAGCAAATGAAAAAAATATCAAAATTACAAAAAAAAATAGTAAAATGGGAAGTAATTTAAAAATTTTAATCGTAGAATCTCCTGCAAAGATAAAGACTATTTCAAAATTTTTGGGATCTGATTTCAAAATTATGTCTACTTTTGGACATGTAAAAGATTTACCTACAAAAAAGCTAGGTATTTCTAGAGATAAAAATAATCATATCGAATTAGAATATGTTGTAATAAAAGATAAAAACAATGTTATTGCCGATATATGCAAACAAGCATCAAGAGCCGGCGAAATTTACCTGGCATCAGACCCAGATAGAGAAGGTGAAATCATTTCTTGGCATATAGGACAAGAAATAATCAAAGTTTTTAAAGATAAATCTAAAATTTACAGAATAACTTTTAACGAAATAACAAAACCTGCAATTTTAGAGGCTATCAACAATAAAAGTTCTATAGACATGCAAAAAGTTAGCGCTCAACAAGCAAGAAGAATTCTCGATCGTTGGGTTGGCTATGAAGTCTCACCTATTTTATGGAAAAAAATAGCTAAAGGTTTATCTGCAGGAAGAGTTCAATCTGTTGCATTGTTATTAATTTGCGACCGAGAAGAAGAGGTTGTAAATTTTAAACCAGAAGAATATTGGTCTATTCACGGAAATTTTAATGTTGATAAATCTAACATCCAGGCTGATCTTTATAAAATAAATAATAAGCTTTTTAAACTTTCAAATAAAGAAGATACAGAAAAAGCTTTAGAAGAAATTAAAAAAGAAAACTTTATAATTCAACAAATAACAGAAAAGGAACGGTTAAAAAACCCATTACCACCTTTTATGACAAGTACGCTACAACAGGATGCTTATAATAAATTAGGATTTTCTGTTGATAAAACTATGCTAGTAGCACAAAAATTATACGAAGGTGTACCGCTAAGCAAAAAGGATACCCCTGAAGCTTTAATCACGTATATGCGTACAGACTCTTTAAGAATATCTGATATAGCAATAAAAGCTTCTCGTGAATTTATAAAAGACAATTATGGACAAAATTATTTACCTAAAGAATCAAATGTTTATTCCAAAAAGGGAGCTCAAGATGCTCACGAAGCAATCAGACCTATTAATATCAACATAACTCCGGAAATTGCCGCAAAATATCTAACACCGGAACAAACAAAATTATATGGTCTAATTTGGAAACGTTTTGTAGCTTGTCAAATGCAATCTGCTAAATATTTTCAAAGACAAGTTTTAATTAAAGGTGAAAAATATATTTTTAAAGCAACAGGTTCAACCCTAATTTTTGACGGTTTTTTAAAAGTTTACATGGTTGAAGATGAAGACGAGAAAACAGAAGTAAAAATTCCAAAAGATATTCATGAAAATGATGCTTTAAAACTTAAAAAAATTGAATCTAAACAACATTTTACTCAACCTCCTGCTCGATATACACAGGCTAGTCTTGTTAAAGAATTAGAAAAAAAAGGTGTTGGACGACCAAGTACTTATGCAACCATTCTATCTACCATTATAAAAAGAAAATATGTAACTTTTGATAAAAAAAAGTTTCAACCTACAGAACTTGGAAAAGCTGTAAACAAAATGCTTACACAAAATTTTCCTGATATTATAAACGTTAAGTTTACCGCTCGTATGGAAGAAGATTTGGATAAAATTGCAGACGGTGCCTTAAAACGGGATGAGGTTCTAAATGAATTTTATGAAAAATTTGAAAAAGACCTTGAAAAATTTGGTGGCAAAAATGTAGCCAAAAAGGCTTTGCATGTTGATATAAAGTGCCCTAAATGTAATAGTGATTTGGTTATTCGTTTTGGAAAAACAGGTGAATTTTTAGGATGTTCCAAATTTCCAAAATGTGATTTTACGTCAAATTTCACAAAAGATGAATCTGGCAAAATTATAATGAGTGAAAAACAAGAAGAAGAGGTAATTAATATAAAATGTCCAAATTGCGGCAAAACTCTTGTAAAAAAAATAGGAAGATTTGGACCCTTTTTAGCTTGCCCTGGATATCCTGAATGTAAGTATATTCATCAAGAAGCTCTAAAAATGCCTTGCACTGAATGCGGTAGCAAGATTATAAGGCGTAAATGGAAAGGCGGAAACTTTTGGGGGTGCTCAAATTACCCAAAATGTAAATTTGCTATTTTTGGAGAAGTTGAAGAAACACCATGTCCAAAATGTAAAACGCCTTATCTTTTAGTTAAAAAAGATAAGGCGGGAAATATTACACTTTCTTGTCCAAATAAAGAGTGTGATTATAAAGAGTTTAAAGAAATTTAAATAATAATACGAAAACCTTGGGCTTGAGATATTTCATTAGATCTTAAATAATTTTCAAATTCAAAAGTATTATTTCTTGCATCAACAAGAATTGCTTTATTTCTGAAATTTTGAATTTCTGATAAATATTTTAAGTTATTGTAACTTACATCTAGTTCAACAAGATCTTTAAAACCAAAAATATTTTGCGGTACATCTTCAAGTTCACAATTTCGCAAAACTATTTTTTTTATTTTAAAATTAAGGTCCATACTAAGTATCAACCCTAAAATAGTATTAAAATCATAAACTGATCTTTTATGAATTTGAAAATATTTCGAATTAAAAACAAGAACCCTGCAATTGCAATTGTTTTTATCTTGACAATTACAGCCTTCCCCATCATGTCTATCAAATTTAACGCCGTTTCTAATATCGTCTGAAAATTGATGCCGCACTTCTCTAAAACCCCGCTTTGCTACTTGCCTAAAAGTAACTCTTTCAAGTTGCCCTTGACCTTTTCCTTCTTCTTGCATACAAAAACAAAAAGTAGAGAAAAAAAATATTGAAATTAAAGAATAAAATATCTTTTTCACGATTAACTCCTCCATAAAAAAATATTAAAATAAAATTTAATTGTAATAAATTATTTTATTTTATTTTTAAATAAATTTCAAAAAATAATACAAATTAGCATTTTATAGTATTTTTTTTAATAAAATAGATAACAAAAGCCATAAAGCTTCTCCTGTAAAAACTCCAGCCCAAAATGAGTCAAAATTTTTAAATTTTTTAGCAAATTTTGCAAAAAAACCCCCAATTATGAGTCCAATCGATAAAGAATTAGGCATTAGAATGCCGCTTAATACCATTGTTGGGTTAATTTTTAATTTTTTTAAGATAATTCCAGAAAATAATCCTAACAAAATAATCCTAAAATCGAATCCTAACGATTGAATAAGTATGGCCCTAGCTTTACCCCTTTGGGCAAACAAAGCCGGTGTGCCAGGCTGAAAATTTGTCAAAAATAGCCATAAAAAAAAACCTATGCTTGCAGAGGTAACAATTAAACCTATCCATTGGTATTTATAAATTTTTTTAAAATCTATATCACAAAGTTGCCCAATTTTATAATCAAAAAGCAAATCAGAAGAAACTGCGGAACAAATATTAAAAAATACACAAACCATTGTTATTTGCATAAAATCAAGGTTAAAAATTAACAACATAGGAATCATAATAAAAGTTGCAAATTTTCCAAAAGAAACAAGACCAACTTTACACCCTAAATAGCTAATTTGGTAAGTAGCAAAAATCACAAAAATTATTAGAAAAATTTGAGATATAAAACTAAATTTTAAATAAGAAAAAAAAGAAAAAAATAATAAACCCAGAAACAAAATAAAAATTATGTCTGATTTTTTGAAAGCAGTTTTTATATTAATTATTTTAATAAAAAAATTTGAATAAAAATTCAAATTTTTTATGTTCTTCAAAACATATTTTAAAAAAATTATTAAACTTAAAAAAATTTCGGACAATATAAGACCACTACAAAAAACTGAATTAAAATTCTCAATAGATAGTTTTGGTAAATTAAAAAAATTAAAATTATTATTTACCGGCAATAAAATAAAATATTTTAATAAGATACCGGTTAATAAGGGCAAAATAATTTTTGCTCCAGCAATAAAACCTATTGCCCAATACATAGGAGTTAAAGAAATGACAATATTATTTGCAAAAATATTGGGAAAAAGCACAAATTCTTTAGGTAAAAAACTCTTAATTTTTAAAAAACCATCCCTTAAAAAATCTATCCCCCAACCACCAAAAAAGCCAAAAAACATCTTTTTAATTTTATTTTTTTGATTTTGAGACACTATCGCTTCATAAACAACTTGGCTTACAGGAAAATGTAAATCTTTGTTGTTTATAAATTTACCAATAAAAGAACGTGCTAAAAAAATACCTAACCCTCCCGCACAAAAACATATAATTGCTAAAAAAACGCAAAAATACACAGGGTTTTTTAGTAAATTATTAAAAATTTCAGGACTCAAAAAATAAAGGGTTGGCAAAGAAAATCCCATCCCAACTCCAATAATCCCACCAACTGAACCAATAGATTGAATTAAAACTGTTTCTTTAACTTTAGAGGAATTTTTCTTTATTTTAAAGCCAAAATTTGATCGCAATTTAAACAAACCACCACAAATCAATACAATTATCGGGGCAATCCATGGCCCTATCATTGTAGCCATAGAAACATAAAGTAAAACGATAACTGAAAAAATATTAAAAATAATTCCGGTAATTAAAATAAAAAAGTTCATACAAATTTAATAAAAAATCGCAAATTACTGGTTAATAAGCTATCAATATTCTCTTGCAAAAAGTAAAAAGTCAAATACTATAAATCTTATTTTCTATTATATTAGAAATAATTTATTTTTTTATTTATATTAATATATTGAATTATTTTTTCAAAATCTTTACTATTATAAATAGAAAGAGAGCCGCAAAATGCCAAAAAAAGAATGTTCGCGGAGTAGTTTATGAACTTAAAAAATTTTAAAAATAAAGATTTTTTAATTTACTTATTATCTTTTTTGATAATAATAGCTTTTCCATTTTTCTTTATTTTTAAGTTCAACATATCAAAAACAGACTCTGCTCAATCAAACCTTAATGCTAGCATAGAACTTTTATTACAAGAAAAAAACTTATCAGGAGGTTATAATTATAATTCTATGCTCAGCTCAATAAAAAGATATAAAAGCTTAGAAAAGAATTTTTGCACAAATTTTGTAACTTTTATTAACGAAACAGAAAATTACTCCAGACTAAATAACATTTTTGAAGAATTGAAAGACGAAAAAAGAAATTTTAAGATTTATCTAAAAAATATAGATGTTTATAATAAAAAATTTTCATGGAATAGAAAAAGAAATTCTTTACGATATTATTTAAGAGTCTTAGAAGAATCTATTAAAGACACAAAATATATGATTGAAAAATTTAAATTACCAAAACAGAATTCAAAAAGCTAAGAACTTTCTTTTTATAAATATCCCAAAAATGTTTTCTTAGATGACCATGTCTGCAAACAGGACCTATCCACAATTTGGCATGATCATTATGATCATCTGCGTACATAGAAAGAGTTTGTTCTGGTGACACAACTTCATCAATACAAGAATGTATATAAAAAACTGGTTTTTTTAAATTTTTAAAATCTTTTAACAAATTCATACTATAAACATCACAATCTGCCAAAAATTTAACAAATATTCCAATAATTGGCAGAAATGGATAGGTAGGTAATCCTGAATTTAGGCTAAAAGCATTATAAACAACTTTTTTTAAATCATAAAAGGATGAATCTAATATCAAAGCATCACACAAATCTGGTTCACACAATGCGGCTTTAAGGCTTGCAGTTCCTCCCATAGAAATGCCTAAAATAATAAAAGGCTTTTTTATAAGATTATTATTACGATTTTCTACTAAGTCTTTAAAATATTGGGCAGCAGCAAGAACATCTTTGTATTCTTGAAAACCAATCGTACGAAATCTACCTTGACTATTACCGTGAGCCCTAAAATCAAAGGCAAAAACGTTAGAATTTGGAAACATATCAATAAAATCATACATAAATTCTTTACGGCTGCAGTAACCATGACAAAGAAGCACATTAGATCTAGCATTATCTCTCTTAAAAAAACATCCCGAAAGTTTTAACCCATCTTTGGTTAAAAAATTCACAAATCTACAATTTTTAGTCTTCAAAATTTCTTTATTTATCTGGCTTGCAACTTGAGATTGTTTTTTTCCACCATCCAAAATTGGATCATAATAAAAAACCAATCTTTTCATGGCTATATAAGAAATAACAATGATAATTATAAAACAAATCGGCAATAAAAATTTAATTGAAAATTTAAAAAATTTGATAAAAAATTTTTTCACAATCATTCACAAATTTACAATTTAAAACCATCAAGATACAAATTTTTACCAGAAATAAAGTGCCAATGCATATGAAAAACAGATTGACCAGCACTTGCACCATTATTAGAAATTAAATTAAAATCAACTTCTTTGTTTGTAATTTTTTGAATATCTTTTGTAATTTCCTGAACTATTTTGAGCATGTTAATGACAATATCAAAATCTTGCTCTTGCAAATGATTTATATTAATTACGTGTTTTTTAGGCAAAATTAAATAATGTCTAGGAGCTTTTGGATGTATGTCTTCAATTACAATTACATGATCATTTTCTTTAATTATTTTTGAAGAAATCTCTTTTTTTATAATTTTACAGAAGATACATTTTGAATCTAACATTTTGATTCCATTTAAAAAAATATCTTTTCTTGGTGCCGAAGGTCGGACTCGAACCGACACAGTATCGCTACCGCGGGATTTTGAGTCCCGTGCGTCTACCAATTTCGCCACTTCGGCAATTTAATACATATTTCAATATTTTTATGCGCTTTTATACATGTTTAATAGGCTACCATAAGCAGTATTATCGTCAAGAAAATAGTTTTTAAATCAAGTTGGCCATATTAAATATTGGCAAATAAACAGAAAGCAATAAAAATACTATTAATAAACCAATTATAAACATTAAAAATGGTTGTAATAAAGTTGTTAATATTTTTAATTTTTTATTCAAATCTTCCTGCAAAACAATTGCTGCCCTTTGTAACATAGAATCCAAATTTCCAGAATTTTCTCCCACATTTACAATAGCAACAAGATCATCTGGAAAAATTGCATCTCCAACTAAAATTAAAGAATTATGCAATGATTTTCCCTGAGTAACAAAATTTGTAACTAAATTAATTTTTTCTTTTAAAAAACTATTTTTAATACTTTTTTCTGCCAATTCTAAAGCTTGCCTTAATGGAATTCCAGTAGAAAGCAAATTAGAGACTATTTGTAAAAAAGCTATAAGATCATAAAATAAACAAATTTTACCAAGAAAAAAAATTTTTAATAAAAATTTGTCCTTTAAATACTTGATTTTACTGATACGAAATAAAAATTTAATTAAAATATACAAAAAAATAAAAATTATTAAGACCCAAAAAATATTAAGTGAACGAAAAAAATTACTTAATTTAATAATAAATTTTGTAGAATTTGGTAACTGTTTGTCCATCGATACAAAAAAATCAGCAAACTGAGGTACCACAAAAATAAATAACCCTAAAATTGTAAAAAGAGCGAATACTAAAGTTATTATTGGAAATAATGCAACATCTATTAAATTTTTTCTTAAAGTTAAAGTCGAATTTAAACTATCAGACAAATTTTGTAATGCAAAACCCAATTTACCTGTATCTTCTCCTGATTTTATAATATTTATCATAAAAGGGTTAAATGTTTTATTGTGTTGTCCCAATGAAGCAGAAAAGCTTTCCCCGTTACAAATACTTTGATTAATTAAATTTATAATTTTTTTAAATTTTTTATTTTTTATCTGTTTTTCAATTAACTCGAAAGCCTTTAAGAGGCCTATATTGCTGTTTATCAAAACTGAAAGCTGATAAAAAAAGAATGATTTCTGAGCTAAAGATATTTTTGTACCAAAATAAATAAATTTTTGCCAAAAATCTTGTTCATAAATTTTATATTTTAATAAGGCTATATTTTGCTTTAATAAAATTGTTTTTAAATCTTCTTGCGAATTTGCTAATAAAAACCCCTTTTTATTTTTGCCATAAGAATCCATACCCCACCAATAATATTTCTTCATAAACTCCCCTAAAAAATCTTATCCTATTTTCAATTGTCGAATTATACCAAGCTTTGATTCCAATTCATCAAGAGTTATATTTAAATTAATTTTTATTCTTTTTTTTCGAGCCGTTGTTCCTAATAAAATAACAACGTTATCTTTGGTTATTTTTAGTTTTTCTGCTAAAAATTTAATTAACTCAGCATTCGCTTTACCAGATTCAGGCGGATTTTTTAAAAAACACTTTATAATTCCCGATTTATCTAAAGTAAATTGCTGTTTACCCGAATTTGGCACAACTTTAATATCCAAAATTAACATAAAAGGCCTTTTTTTTATTTTTTTATATATTTTTACATAACTTATAATTGCAAGTTAATTTATTATAAATTATAATACCAATGTTGACATTATTATAAATTAAATTTAGCGCCCATAGCTCAATTGGATAGAGCATCAGACTACGGATCTGAAGGTTAGAGGTTCGACTCCTCTTGGGCGCAAAACTTTATACTCGGAGAGATGGCTGAGTGGTCGAAAGCGCTTGCCTGCTAAGCAAGTGTCCTGGGAAACCGGGACCGAGGGTTCGAATCCCTCTCTCTCCGCCATCCTACACCTCCGGCGCCGCTAAAGCTATGGTGGACAGGGGCAGGTGGCTACGGATGGCAGGCCAAAAAAATTCTATCATGGAGAGGTGGCAGAGCGGTTTAATGCGGCGGTCTTGAAAACCGTTATTCCCAGAGATGGGAATCGGGGGTTCGAATCCCTCCCTCTCCGCCATCCTACGTTCCATTCTATAATAATTTTTGAAAAAATTTTTTTTGCAACTTTCTTGTCTATTCAATTAATTTTTTGATACCGTAATTTTTAGTTATTATTATTAATAATTAAAAATTAGGAGAATCTTGTGAACATCAAAAAAATAATAATTAAAATATCTAAAATATTTTTTGTTTTAATAATATCTGCAATTTGTATAAGCATGTCTCCAGGACCTAAAGAAAGTCAATCTATAGAACCAACATTTGTTCCCTTAGAATCAGGCAAAATGAGATTTGAAGGTAAAATATATGATGGAAAAAGCGAAATTTCGGTAAAAGATGTTTCTTTTACTGGTCACATATCTATTTGTGGAATACGAAAAGAAACAGATAGCTCTATTAATAAATTAGAACTTACAAAAATAAAAGAATTGCACATTTTAAAACCAACTTATATAAGTAAAAAATATGCAGATAAAGAATTTATTCTTGCAAAAGCAATCACTAATGATGATATCGTAGTTGAAGGCCTTCTGATTCCAAGGCACGTAGTAATTTGCGCTGTTGAACCAGAAACTCAAATGGAAAAGGCTTGGTTTTTATATCAAATAAGTAAACTTGTTCTAACAAAAGATATTGAAAAAAAAGAACTAGAAAAAAAATCAATAGACAAAACTGAACAAAAAGCAGAAAAAAAACAAACTCTTTTTGATAAAATAACAAACACTTTAACACCATAAAATATAATTTAATTTTTTATTTTATTTGAAGTTTTTCAGTTTTAATAAACTTTTAAAAAGTTTTTTAAAAACTTTTCAAAATAAATATTTTTGATAGTATTTTCAACATTAATTTCATTTATTTAATTTAACTTTTTTTATATTTAAAAAATTAGAATAGAAAATTAAAAAATAGATTGGGAAAAATGAAAAGAATTTTATTAAATATTTTTTATTTAATTTTATCTATAAACACTCTAAAAACCAATATAAATGTTTTAAATTTAGATAAAAATACAGACATAAACAAAGAAAAAATAGATACACAGGTACAACAAAAAACTAAAAAAAAAATTGTTGTACTTACAAGTAAAGGCGGCAATGGCCATATGGCCGCATGCAGCGCATTAAAAAATGCTTTGTCCGATTATGAACTAAAAATAATTAACCCTATTCATGATTATTTTAAAAGTATAATAGATGGCGAAGATTTTTATGTATCTATGATACAAAATGGTTGGATAAGAACATGGAATTTTTTAATAAAATATCCAGTTCCATTATTTTTTAAAAGTATTGGTACATCAATAAAGAAAACTATTTTACAGATTCTTGAACAAGAAAAACCTGATATGCTTATTTCTGTAATACCAATTTTAAATCTTTATGCATCACAAGCTGCTGAAATTTATAAAATCCCATTTCTTATTATCACTTTAGATGCTGATTTAACACTTTGGCTCATGAACATGGAAAAAAATCAAAATAAAAATTTTATTCTCACTGTAGAAACAATGACAGAAAATATTAAAAAGCAGTTAGATAAAAAAAATATTCCTGAAAGTGCAATTCGAGAAGTTGGTTTTCATATTCGCAAAGATTTTTCAGAACCAAAAGATTTCAACGCTATTCGCAAAGATTGGAATATTCCTGATAACAAAAAAATAATTATGCTTATTCGTGGCGGTACAGGATCAGTAAAACTATACAGATATGTTAAAGAATTAGTTAAATTAAAAAAAAATATTCATCTTTTAGTCTGTATAGGTAAAAACACAAAATTAAAGAACCTGCTTGATAAAATAAAAAACAGCGGGCCTGTAACTTTCTCTGTAATACCATTTACAAATAAAATTCCAGATTTAATGGCAATTTCTGATTTATTAATTACTCAACCAAGTCCAACTGTTTGCAATGAAGCAATGTTTATGAAACTTCCTATTCTTGTTGATTTATCTGGTGCATGCCTTTTTTGGGAAGAGGCAACAATCGATTGGATAAAATTAAAAGGTTGTGGTAGCATATTCGACAATATGAATAAATTAAACAATTTAGTCATAAAATATCTAAATAAAAAAGAAAGTTTAAAAAATAAGATATTAATGCAACAAGAACGTAATTTTGACAAAGAGATAAGCAATATTGTTACTCAAATGCTTAATTAAAATAATTTGTTTGTGGAGAAAAATTTGTGGAGAAATTTAATGAAAAAAATTTTTTTAGTCATATCTTGTTCTGTTCTTTTTATAAATATCCTCAAAACTGAGTTAAATATAAATCTAAATATAAACTCAGAAGTAAATACAAATCCTAATAATTTAAATAAAACTACAGATACAATAAATATTTCACAAAATATTTCACAAGAAAAAACAGATACCCAAATTAACAAAAAAATCCCAAAGATAGTTATTTTAACGAGCTCTGGTGGAAATGGACATATGTCAGCATGTAAGGCTTTACAACAAGTTTTACCGGATTGCGAAATAAAAATAATTAATTTTATTCATTACTATTTTAATAATATAGTTGATGGTGACCGCTTATACGACGCAACATTGCAAAAAGGCTGGACTCGAACAATAAATTTTATTATTCGTTATCCTGTTCCACTACTTTTTAAAATATTAGGAAAATCAATACAAAAAAATTTATTAAAAATTCTTGAAGACGAAAAACCAGATTTGTTGATATCAGTAATACCATTTTTTGATTTCTTTGCTTTGCAAGCCGCTGAAATCTACAAAATTCCATTTCTTATTATCCCTGTTGATTATGATTTAACAAATTGGTTACTTGGTATGGAAAATAGTTCTAATAAAAAATTTACCATAGCAGTAGAAACACTCACAGACAGGATACAAGAACAATTAAAACAAAAAAATATACCTAACACTTATATTCACGAAGTTGGTTATAATCTGCGCAAAGATTTTTCAATCGCAAAAGATCTAACTACTATTCGTAAAGAATGGAATATTCCTGAAAACAAAAAAGTCATAATGTTAATACGCGGAAGTACAGGATCTATTAAATTAGTTAAATATGCAGAAGAATTAATAAAGCTTGATAAAAAAGTACATCTCTTAATTTGTGTAGGAAAAAATGTAAAATTAATCAAAAGTTTAAATAAGATAAAAAATGATGGTCCTGTAAGTTTTTCAATTATCCCTTTTACAAGTAAAATACCAGATTTAATGGCTGTTTCAGATTTAATTATAACTCAGCCAAGTCCAAGTGTATGTAAAGAAGCTATTTTTATGAAATTACCAATTCTTATTGACATGTCAGATGTCTGTTTATTTTGGGAAGAGGCTACTATTGATTTGATAAAATTACGAGGTTATGGAGACATCTTCTCTAACATGAATCAGCTGAATCAATTGGTCAATGAATATTTAGATAAAAGAGATTTTTTTAAAACTCAAACACAAAAACCAATGCCTGATTTTAAAACAGAGGTACATAACATTGTTATGCGATTACTAGAAAAATAACTTATTTATCAAACAAAAGAACAAAAAACAAAAGGGGAATTTTACATGAAAAAAATTTTATTAATAATTTCTTTTTTTATCTTATCAATAAATCTAATAAAACCCGATACAACAATAAATATTGCAAATTTAAATATAGACATCAATAAAAACTTAATTTCAAAAACTCAAACAAAAAAAAATAAACTTTTAATACTTTATCTCAAAGGTGGTAATGGACATATTGAAGCATGTAATAAATTTAAAGAATGTTTTCCTGATTTTGAAATAAAAGAAATAAATCCAGTTTTAATGTTTTTTAATAATAAAATTGATTTTGAAAAACATTACATTTCAATTTTTCAAAAAGGATGGACGGGTACTTTAAATTTTGTAGCAAATTATTTAGGAACACTTTTTTTTAAAGCTTCAAGCAGGTTTTTTAAAAAAAAGTTAATAAAAATGCTTGAAGAAGAAAAACCTGATTTGCTTATTTCTGTAATGCCTTTTATAAACTATCCTGCTATACAAGCAGCACAAGCTCTTAATATCCCGTTTCTTTTGATGACTCTTGATGCTGATCTAACAAATTGGCTCTTAGATATGGAAAAAATTAAAAACAAAAATTTCATTATTACTGTTCCCATAATGACAGATCGAATAAAAAAACAGCTAAGTAAAAAAAATATTCCTGATCCTGCTATTCAAGAGGTAGGCTTTCACCTGCGAGAAGATTTTTTAATGCCAAAGAATCTTGTTGAAATTAGAAAAGAATGGAATATTCCTGAAAATAAACCTGTTATAATGCTAATGAGAGGCGGCACAGGATCCACTAGATTAGTTAATTATGCTCAAGAATTAGTAAAAATTAATAAAGATATTCATGTTTTAGTTTGTATTGGCACAGATAAAACACTAGAAAAAAAAATCAATGCAATAAAAACTGATGGACATGTAAGTTTTTCAGTCATTCCCTTTACAAAAAAAATATCGGATTTAATGGCAGTTTCTGATTTATTAATCACACAACCAAGTCCAACCGTTTGCAATGAAGCAATGTTCATGAATTTACCTATTCTTATTGACTTAGCAGCAAACTGTTTTTCTTGGGAGGTAGCAACAATAGACTGGATTAAAGCTAGAGGTCATGGTGATGTATTCACTCATATGAACCAATTAAATAAGCTAGTTTTGGAATATTTAGATAAAAAAGATTTTTTTAAATCCCAGCCTTCAACTACAAATATAATTTTTAAAGAACAAATACAAAGCATTATTTCACAAATTTTAGAACATTAAAAAAGTGAGTTTGGAACTCATTTTTTTAATGTTTATTTTGAATCAAATTTTAATAATTCAGAAATTGTAACAATTTTATAATTTTGTTGTTTCAATTTCTGAATTATTATATCAGTAGCTTTAACTGTCTGCGATCTGTCAGCCTTATCTTTAGCCCCATCGCCATCATGCAATAAAATAATAGAACCCGGTTTAACAGATTTCATGACATTATTTACGATTTTTTTTACCCCTGGCTGCGTCCAATCCCAGGCAATTACGTTAAATAATATATGCGCTCTATTTTGTTTAGAAAGAACCATTGGCAAAGAAATAAGCTTTGCACCATGTGGTGCCCTAAAATAAATTATACCTGTGTATCCCAAATCTCTTATTGCTTTATCTGTAGAATCTATTTCTTTGCGAATAGTCTTACAAGATTTAAAAATCATATAATTATGTGACCAAGTGTGATTACCTAATTCATGTCCAGCTTGATAAATTTGTTTTACTGCATCAGGATAATTTTTAATATATTTTCCCAAAACAAAAAAGGTCGCTTTTACTTCATGCTTTTTTAAAACTTCTAACAACTCATTTGTATATGGCGGATTTGGACCATCATCAAATGTTAAAGCAACTACTTTTTCTTTTGTATGCACTTTTTGAATTGCTTTACCCATTATTTGCGGCGAAATAGGAATAATTAAATATCCAAAAGAAACTAGGGTTAAAAAAGTAGCAAGCGCAGCTTGTAAAATCATAAATTTTAAAATTTAAAATCTTTTAATTTTATAAATTAGGATTAAGCCTACGTCTTCGAACAGAACTCTGTAATGTCTGTAATTGTTGTTCTTGTTTTTGATTGTTAGGTTTAATTACATGCATAATTCTTCTAACAGGGATAAAATATGCATCATCGTCGCAAGAAACATCTGAAGAAATATTAAATTTTTCATGCGTTCTAGTATTTTCATAGTTCATAGCTACGTCTTTTAAAAAACTTCTGAGAATATAATCTAATCGACATATTTTATCTTGTTCACTTAAACACGAATTATTTTTAATTGCATCTAATTGAGCTTGATAACAATCATTTAAAAATTTTAATGCTTCTTCTTTTAGCCCAGGAAATTGCTCTTCAAGCATTTTTTTAAATGGCCTAAAACCGACTTTATGCAATTTTTCTTTTACAATATGTACTGCACGTAATTCACCAGTAATTTCATTTCTAACAAATGTTTCTTTCTCCTCAAACCAATCTTGTCCAGATAAATATTCAGCTAATCTATATGGTTGTCCCAAACGATCTCCGGTATGACCATCAATTTCTCTCGTATTAATAGTCAATAATAAATTTTCATTTAAGTATTTTTTCTTTAAAGTCAAAATAGTTAATATTACACCTAAATGAAATCTTGAAGATTCTATATGAGGTGATGCAGATTGTTCTATTTGCATCTGCTGTTCTTGCATAGGCTTTAAGTTACTTGCAAAAAATATTGCTACAAAAAATATAAGATTTTTATTAAAAAAATTACTCATGAAAATTTCCTTCAAAAAAAAATTTAAAATTCAATAATTTTAGTAGAAAATATTGTAAATCAATTTTTTTAAAAAATATAATTAAATATTTAGAAAGAATTTTTACAAATTTATTTTATTTCAAACAAATTTAAACACCCGCATCGAGATCTTGCAATTTATCAGTTAAATAATGCAAAAGTTTTTTATCGATAACTTTATTTATTTGCTCATCAGAAACACAAGAAATAAAATTTTCAAACTTGCCATAACTAAAAGTATTCCAAAAAAGAACTTTTTTATTTTTTAATAAACCCTTGGTTGCATGGTCTAAAAGTGCAGAAAAAGTTTTACCTGAATAAGTTCCATCAAGTTTAACTTCATATCCAATTTCTTTAAGCGATTCTTTCGCTAATAATTCTATTGCTTGTGCAGCTGGCAGGGTAGCAAGAGCATATGTATCATCTTCTCCTCCGGCAAAATTATGTTCTATATTTAAATTTAGAGTATCTAATGGAGCAAAAGAAAATTTTGGCTCAAGCTGCTTAAACCATTTTCCAGTTTCATTAACAAGATCCAAAAGTAATTTTGTTTTATAATCAACCGTAAAACTTATGCGAACAGGTATAATTTTACTTTTAATTCCAGCAACTTGTGCACCTAAAATAATGCCTGCAGCAGTTCCTGCGCTTCCTAATGTTACATAAATAAAATCAGGTTCTTCTAATAACCCACTCTTAATTTGTTCTTTTAATTCGAGCATGGCATTAATATACCCCAAATCACCAATAGAATTAGAGCCTCCCATTGGAATATAATAATACCCTTCTATTTGACATAGATTTTGTGCTTCTTCCATAAGTTTAAAATTATCATCAATAGCACAATATTTAACTTCTCTCGCAAATAACGACATAAGTTTTAAATTTCTTATTGTATAACTTGTTGGACGTTGATCATTTAGTATAAGAATAGTTTCAAGACCTACTTGTTTTGCGCAAATCGCGGTTTCAAGCGCATGATTAGATCCTGCACTACCAACAGTACAAACAGTCTTAAATCCTAGTTTTTTTGCATCAGCTAAAAGAAATTCAAGTTTACGCATTTTATTGCCACTTGGAACAATCCTGCTCTGCATATCTTTATAACCACTAACACCATCATCTTTTATATAAAAAGATTTAATTCCATATTTTGCAGCAAGCGATTTCATGTTATAAACAGGAGTTGGATAGTTACCTATACGTTCATAAGATATTTTATTTTTAAGTTCTGGATACGCATCAAAAAGATATAGCGCTTGAATGTCAAAAAATAAAAGTATATTAAAAAATAAGCCTAATAAAATTTGAAAAATTCTCATCCCTATCCCCTTCTTTTTAATAATTAAACTTCACCAATCAATATTTTGTCCCAAGGCAATATTACGCATTTTTTGTGATTTATTTTCCGGTGCAAAATATGAGCCTAAAAAAACTATTTTTCCAAACTTAGAAAGTGTCTTACCGCTTTCGATTTGCGAAACATTTGTTATATCTTTTAATATATTTTTTATTTCAATTTCTCTAACACCCAAATCGCTTAAAGCAAAACCATTAGCCAAAGCTTCGCTTACACTTGAAAATCCCAAACCGGTACATTCGATTACTTTATTATCTCCCACATACATCAAAACATGCGATATTCTATTTCCCTGATTGTCTTGCGCAAAAAATATCAAATCTGTTTTTTTTAAATCTCGTCCGTTTTCTAATTTATTAGCAGCCCTATACTGAGGTGCTGCATCTCTAGGAATTTCAAGACCGCATGACAAATAACATAAATTTGTAAGAGATGAACAATCAAGGCCGGTAATTTGATTATTAAAATTAATATCAATATAATTTACCGGGCTTTTACCACCCCAAACATATAAAGAAGCTGATCTTAAAAATAAATAAGCACTTTCAACAATTTTTTCTCTCAAAATTTCTTCAGATTCTAAATTTGCATTAGATAATTCGTAAATATCAGTATTTTGTAAATAACCAACAATATTTTTATCTATAAAAACAGCCCACCAGTTATCATCTATTTTTTGTGCTTCAAGCCTTGTACCAATTTGTAAATTTTTTAAAATTTTACTTTCAGTAGAAATATTTGAATATAATGGCGCCCAGAGATTTCTTAAAACTATGTTATATTTTGGAAACTCTGAAACTTGCATAAGTTTAGATTTTAAAATAAAACCAGGATAACTAACCCATTGGTTATTTTTCCATGCCTTTTGTCCCAAAACAGAAACTTTTACCCATTCAGAATTATCTGACAACTCTTCTACTAATATGGCATCACAAAAAGACACTTGAGTTTCTTGTCCACCAATATCATTACATAAAGCAGGTGCATGCAAATTATCAGGAGCAATTTTAGGCCTAGAGCGAACATCTGCAACAGAATCAATTACAACCATTTTTAGTAATTCACAAAATAAATTTGCTTGATTTATAATTTGATAAAATATAAAAATTAAAAAAAGTTTAAAAAAATTCTTAATTTTTGACATAAACTCCCCCAAAAATATTTATTTTAGGTTAGCAAATTCAAAAATTCAGAATCAATAATTTTAATCCATTTTTTAATAATAATTCGACTTTTCTATACGCTAATATCGAAAAGCCTTGACTTTTCGATATTTTAATATATTATAGTCATATTATGAATAGAATTCAAAAATCAATTATATTAAAAGACCTAGAAAAAAAAATTGTAATTTTAGTTGGCCCAAGGCAAACAGGCAAAACTTGGCTAGCAAAAGACATCGCAAAAGAATTTAAAAACAGTGTCTATTTGAATTACGATCAAGCTTTAGATCGTGAAACTATGAATAAACAATCTTGGCTTCCAACTACTGATCTTTTAATACTTGATGAATTACACAAAATGGATAATTGGAAAAATTATCTCAAGGGTGTTTATGACACAAAACCAGAAAATATGCGAATTTTAGTAACAGGCAGCGCACGTCTTGATATTTATAATCAACTCGGAGATTCTTTAGCCGGTAGATATTTCAGGCACAGATTATTACCATTTTCTTTAGCCGAACTTTTTCAATTAAACGAACAATTAGATATGGAAAAGTTAATTACACGTAGTGGCTTCCCAGAAAGCTATCTAGCCACAGATCAAATTGAAGTAGATAGATGGCGTTTACAATATATAAATAGCATGTTAAGTACTGATGTTTTTGAATTTGATAAAATTCATAATATAAAAGCAATGCAGCTTGTTTTTAACTTACTTAGAAATAGAGTTGGCTCAACTATTTCATATCAATCAATAGGTGAAGATTTAAACGTTTCTCCCATAACAATTAAAAAATATATTCAAATTTTAGAAGCATTATTTATAGTTTTTAGAGTAACGCCATATTCCAAAAATATTGCACGAAGTTTATTAAAAGAACCAAAATTATATTTCTTTGATACAGGACTAGTTCAAGGTGACGATGGAGTCAAATTTGAAAATTTTGTTGCAGTAAGTTTATTAAAACATATTTATGCTTTAAATGATTACAAGGCAAAAGAATATAATTTACATTATTTACGCACAAAAGATGGCATTGAAGTTGATTTTGCCTTAGTTCAACAAGATACCGTTGAAAATATGATAGAAGTAAAATTATCTGATGATACTCCAGCGAAAACTTTAATTAATTTTTCTTCAAAATATAATTATCCAGCAATTCAATTAGTCAAATTTCTACGGCATGAACAAGAAAAGAATGGAATAAAAATTTTAAGAGCTGAAAATTTTTTATCCAAACTATTTTTATAATATTTATTATTTATATTTTTATATCTAATTTTTAGAATTTTTATGAAAAACAATTTATGTGTAAAAAACGGTATAACAATTCCAGAGCATGAATTAGAAATTTCTACTAGTAGATCAAGTGGTGCTGGTGGCCAGCATGTCAATAAAACAGAAACTAAAGTTACAGTTCGCTGGAATATCAAAAATACAAATATTTTAACTTCTGAACAAAAAGAACGAGTTTTACAAAAGCTTCAAAACAAATTAACAACAGATGGTGATTTGGTTATTCACAATAGTTCTTCAAGAAGCCAGCAACAAAATAAGGAAAATGCTTTTTTATTATTGGCAAAAGAAATTCGTCAAGCTCTTTATGTTCCCAAAAAACGTATGAAAACTAAAATTCCAAAATCAGTAAAAGAAGCTCGTTTACAAAAAAAAGCACATAAAAGTTTGATAAAAAAATTGCGAAGCAAAAAAAATTATGAGTAAAAAATTATTTTTATCACATTTTAACGTATATAAAGGCCAAAATTATGCTTAATATAAAAAATATTTTACTAGTTTCTTTAGGCGGCATCCTAGGAACTTTGGCGAGATATTTTGTATATTTATCAGCAGAGTATTTTGCTTTAACAAGTTTTCCAATTGGAACTTTATTAGTTAATTCAATTGGAGGCTTAGTTGCAGGATTTTTATTTGCAATTTTTAACTCTGTAGAAATTTACAAATCTTACAAGCTATTTTGTTTTGTCGGTTTTTTAGGTGCATTTACAACATTTTCAGCTTATAGTCTTGATACAATAAATTTATTTTTTGAAAATAAATTTAAATTAGGTTTTTCAAATATTATTTTAAATAATATTTTATCTTTAGTTTTTGTTATTTTAGGCTTTTGGTTAGCAAAAATTTTATATATTTTTTTAACACATAAATAATCAAAAAATTTTTGAAACTAAAAATTTAAAATTCTTTTTAAAAAACATTAAGATTTTTAATTAAACTAACAAATTCATCAGGAGATTTTTCTAAAAAAAGATTTGAAATATCTTTATAAACTTCTCTTTGCCAAACATGATTTCGTCCATGAGGTTCTTGAGTAAAAATGGCAACCTTAAAAGGTCTAACTGTTTGCCATAAATTTTCAAATTCTTCTTGTGAACAATAACAATCATTAACACTCTGAAAAAAAAGTACTGGAATTTTTACTTGCGCAAGATATGTTTGCATAAGATCAACAGAATTAAAATTTGTACCCGATATTTTTTCAACGAATCTCACTAAAAAATTTTGAATTGATTCTTTATTTGTTAGCCACGGAATAGGAGAATGAGGATTATGCACGGTACAAACAAGAGATGGATTTTTAGCAATTTTTTTAACTACTAGTTTTAATGATGGCCAACTTCCATCCAAAATAAGTTTGTCAAAAAGATTTGGATACAAAGATAACGCTCTTACAAATACAAAAGAAGAAAAGCACATTCCTAATCCAAAAACTTTATCATAAGTTTTTCTATTTTTAACTTCGTCGATTATCGTTATTAAATCATCTTCTTCTTTTGTGCCTATACGCGAAATATTTAAATCTACGCCAAAAAGTTTATGAGATAATCCTGCAAGCCAATTTGAAGGATAAAGACTTTTCCAATTTGTAGAATGATCTAAACCTTGTCCTCTATAATCAAAAATCAAAATATCATAGTCCGGAAAAAGTTTGAAAAATGGTGCCATTTTTTCACGAGGAACAGGAAAACCTCCTCCTATTACCATGAGTTTATTATTTTTTCGATCAAAAAAAGAATAATGCAAATTATAACCATCTTTTTTAATTTCAAAATTTTGGTAATTCAACTCACTCAACAAAATTCGAACTTTTTTGGGTTTATTCAAAAAAGTTCGATCAAAAAAACAAGAATTTGTTAAATCCTGATTATTTAATTTTGCTGATTCAATAAAAGCCGTGCCAAGTGATACTTCTACAATTTTATCATCTAAACAAGTTTTAAAAATTATTTCTGAAAAAAGATTTTTATTAAAAATAAAAACTAATAATAAAAATAGTAATCTTTTTTTATTTATTTCCATAAGTTTCAATATTTTACTAACAAATATATTTTCCAAAATTTTATTTCTATTTTCTATATTTGTATAAACTAATAAAAAATTATTGTATATAAAATTTCACAAATTTTTATTACTTTTAATAGCAAGGCTTTTAATGATTTACAACATTCGAAAAATAAAATTTTTATGTTTTTGTATAAGCCTTTTTTTACTAAATATTTGTTTAGCACAAGAAACTGAAGGAATTAAAAAAATGGCACTTAACCGTCCTCAAGAACCAACACGTCCATACCCTTATAATGAAGAAGAAGTTACATATGAAAATAAAACTGCAAATGTAAAACTTGCAGGAACACTTACAACGCCAAAAACTGAAGGAACTTTCCCTGCCGTCATAATAATTGCTGGTTCAGGCCCGCACGGTCGTGATGCAACCGTTTATAAACATAAAACAATGCTCGTACTAGCCGATCATCTTTCAAAAAATGACATAGCAGTTTTACGTTTTGACAAACGTGGTTGTGGAGCTTCGACAGGAAATTTTGATATCTCAACAAGCCAAGATTTTGCTAATGATGTCCAAACCGGCATTGAGTACTTAAAAACAAGAAAAGAAATTAACCCAAAACAAATTGGACTAATTGGGCACAGCGAAGGTGGCATTATCGCTGCCATGATAGCTGCAAAATCGCAAGATATTGCATTTGTAGTAATGCTAGGATGTCAAGGAGTTAATGGTGAAGAAATTCTTTATGAACAATATGCTTCACTAGCTCGAGGTATGGGAGAATCAGAAGAAGATATCTCAACTGGTCTTAAAATTTTAACACAAGTATGTGACATAATAAAAAAAGAAGCTGATAATAAAATAGCAAAAGAAAAAATCTGTGAAATTCGAAAAAAATATTTAGAAAAATTATCAAAAGAACAGCTAAAAGCTTTTGAAAAATCTATGTTAAATGAAATGTTAGAATTTTCAATACAATATTACGAATGGCTAAAATTTTATATCACTTTTGACCCCAGACCATCACTTAAAAAAATTAAAATTCCTATATTAGCATTGTTCGGCGAACGTGATTTGCTAGTAACTATAAAACAAAATTTATTGCCATTCAAAAAAGCTCTTGAAGAATCTGGAAATACTGATTACACAATTTTGCAAATGCCAGAACTTAACCATAGGTTTCAACACTGCAAAATTGGCACAGAACATGAATATATAGATATCGAAGAAACAATTTCTCCTGAAGTTTTAAACATAATATCGAGTTGGGTAAAAAATAAAACATATTCGACTTCAAAGGTTTTTTTAAATCATTTTAACACATTAAAGGAGTGTCGTGCCAATGACATGAAATATTTTGACGATTTTGCTAATCGAGCTATGGCAGTATATAAAGTACCTGGAACTTCTATTGCCCTTATTAAAGATAATAAAATCGTATATGCAAACGGCTTTGGTTACCGAGATGTTGAAAATAAACTACCAGTAAACTCAGAAACTATATTTGCTATTGGATCATGCACCAAAGCTTTCACTGTTACGGCGCTTGGTATCCTTGTTGACCAAAAAAAACTTAATTGGGATATGCCAATTAAAGAATATCTACCCGATTTTGTGATGTACGATACGCAAACAACTGACAACCTAAGCCTTCGTGACTGTTTGTGTCATCGCTCCGGACTTCCTCTTTTTGGTTATGACAGTTTATGGCTTTTAGATGGATCGCGAAATAATTTTAAAAATAAAGCAGAACTAATTGCCAATTTTAGGTATTTGAAACCTTCGACAAAATTTAGAGAAAAGTGGCAATACAATAACTTAATGTATATCTTGGCTGGTCATATTCTCGAAAATATCTCAAGAATGTCATGGGATGCATTTATAAAAAAATATATTACAGAACCACTTGATATGCATAACACATATTTTTCTCCATCAGCTATTACAACTCTTTCCAACACAGCATTAGCCTATGAATTTGATAAAACAAACAAATTTTTTAAGCAAGTCAATTATAAAAATGTAGATTTAATTGGACCAGTTGGCTCAATGCACTCAAATGTCTTAGACATGGCTCAATGGATAATAGCAAATTTACAAAACAAAAAAATTAACATTGAAATACATAATCCACAAATTTCAATAGAACCTCAAATTTTAGAAGAATTAAAAATGCCACGTGATCAAAAATATTGCTTAGGGTGGTTCAAAAGCCCAGATGGAACTTTGTGGCATAGCGGCGGAATAACTGGATGCTCTGCATGGGTTAGCTTTATGCCTGAACAACAAAGCGGCGTTGTTGTTTTATCTAATATCGAAGGCATGCGTGAATTTAATTGTTTGTTAGCAAAATATGCCGATTCATGTATTACAAACGATCAAACTAAAATGCAAGAATGCGAAAAAACTCTTTTAAAAAAATCAAAATTAAATATTAACAATAAAGATGCTTTATCTACAGAAAAACAAATCTTCCAACAAATAACTTCAGAAGAAGCGATTAAGTTTGTTGGGACTTATCATAATAATATATTTGGTGATTTTGTTATTAGCGCCAACGACTCAACTATAACTGGCACATGGATAGATGGAACAATAAATTTATTGTACGCCAACGAAAGCACGCTTAAAACAATTGATGGCATGTTGATTCTTCGATTTAAAGGTAGTGACACAAAAATGCTTAGAATTTTTGATCTAGAAATTGATAAAAATATTGACACTTGCTTATATGAATTTATTGAAAAAGACACAGTTAATAAAGTTTTTTTAAATCATTTTAATACATTAATCGATGAATATACTTATAATGAAATTAAAAAATCTGATTTTTTAAAAAATGAATTTTGTAACTGCAAAGAACAAACAAATTCTAATTCCAAAGAATCTTGGACAGGCATTTATTTTACAGGAGAAAATACTTATTTTGAGTTTTTTAATAATAAAGATAAAAAAAAATTACAAGAAAATCTAAATGTAGGAGAAGTCGGAATTGGTTTTAGTGTTGATAGCAAAAAAGAAATTGAAAAAATAATTGAAATTTTTAAACAAAAATTTGCAAATAATGAGATTCATGGTCTTTTTGAAAGAAAAATAGATGACAAAATCACTCCATGGTTCTATTACATAGAACCTACAAATATGTTGCCACTTTTTGATACATGGGTCATGGCCTATCACGCTGATTATTTAAATTTTAAAAATATTAAAAAATTCGACAATAATATTTTTACACGACAAGAATACAACAAAAATTTTAATACTGTTCCATTTGATGAAAATAAATTATTCAGAGATATTGTAGAAATGACATTATTATTAACCAAAGAAAATATAAATAAATTTGTTGAACAGCTAAATTTACTTGGCTACACCTGCAAAGAATCGCAAGATTATGTAATTTGTAATGGCCCCGATATTGTATTTAAATTAAAAGCATCATCAAATCAAATTTCTAAAATTTTAAAATTACAAATAAGTTTAAATCGAGAAATAGAGAATAATCAAAGTTATAAACTTGGCAAATCTACACTCAGACTCGAACATAAAACAGCAATTTGGGAATTTGAATAAATCAAAACTTGGATTCTATACCCAATCGCAACATTTGTGTTGTAAAATCTGATCGAAGTTCTGCATCATAATTAGCAAAAATCGTAAGACAATTTGGAAATAAAAGATTGCAACCTACGCCTCCAGCAAAATAACAATGAGTTTTATGATCAACTGAAACAGAAAAATTATTTCCTAGATCGCGCAAATTAGCATTTATTTTTCTGTTATTTAAATTAAAATCCGTTACCCATGATGCATTGGCCTGAGGTACAACTTTTATATCTGAATTTCCCCAAATATGGCTTGCCTGAATTCCTAAATTTGTACGAATCACATGTGTATTAAATCCTATAATATTTAAATTTAGGCTGTCTGCATCATATTCAGTAACATTATTTTGTCTATTAAATAAATATGATACACGGGCAATTGGTGTTATTAAATTTAATACGTTAAAACCTCCCTGTAGATGAATTTCTATATCTCCACCTCTTGGTTTGCTATGAGCAGTACGATCAATATCATAAAAATTAATTTTACGAGAAAATTTATTCCAATCAAAGCCAAAACTAATTAAACCATCGATAAAAAACGATTTTGGTGCATAACCAGCGTAAAATCCAAATTTTATATTTTCTCCATGACCTTTATCTCGCAAAGTTGTAATACTATGCAAATCATTATACATGCCCGCAGCACCAATTCCCACAATCCAATTTTCCTGTGATTGAAAATCAATGTATCCTAACAATCCTCCTGTTTGACTATGAATGTTATTATATTTATCAAATTCACCCAAAGCTTCTATTCCAAAATTAGCCTCTAATTTACAACATTTCTCAAACATTTTATTGTGTCTGCAAAAATGATCTGTCTGATGACAAAAAATTCGTCTATCTAAAATTGAATTGCCAAAAAGTAACGCATTACGAAAATTCAAAAATGAAAAATTATCAAATTTTTCTGGACCGATTTGAGTAAGTGCATCTTGCAATTGTTGACCTCCAAAACCTGTATAATTTAAATAATCCAGTGAGTGGTAAACATTTTCCATATCAGAGTAAGCTTGTGGAATAAAAGAATCTAAATAATCAGCTACATTCCAAGTATTTCCGGTTCCTGCCAAAGGTTTATAAGAAAGAGCAATTTGACCAATTGCTTGTCGATGATTTCTTGTGGACGAACTAGTATAAAGATAACCAGGAAAATAATTTGTACCAAAATCTGCAACAAGCCTATTTTGAACAGCACCACCATTACCCCAATCTCTTATCGGACCACAAACTCCGGTCCAAAGTACATAAAATGGACCATTAACAGGATCCGTGGATGCGGGCATTTCTACATTAACAATTTCAACAGGAGGTGCACCATTAGGCAACGCAAAAATATCCGCTAATTGCTGTGGAGTTTTTCCTCGTACATATTCTGATCTCATAATCCAGGCACCGTTAGAGCTGCTAGAGGGTCCAGCAAGTAGTCGTACAAAATGCTGCTGTTGTGTTAATTTAATTTCTGATACTGAATAATTTTCAGCAAAAGGAACGGTATCTGGTTGTACGCTACTATCCCACTGCGCACAAATATAATTTACTTCATCTACTGGTGCGTTAGGAGAAATAAAACCAACAGGAACAGGCGGTTGCACCGGAAAGGGCAAACCTCCTGTTGTTTGCCATGTTCTTGCTAAAATACCAATTGGCTGTGTAACTGGTTGCGCAGTTTGTGCAGGCGCTGCTTTAATTTGCCCTGTTAAAAAACAAATTAAAATCAGAATAAAAAAATTAAAAAAATTTTTTTGATTACTACTTTTTCTCATCTTCTACTCTTTTTCTCTTTTTTTAAAATTTATTTAAATTTGTTTTTTATCGGCTTTGAGTAATAAAATCATTCCAGTGAGTATATTGCGCAAAATCAGTATCCTGATAATCATCACTAACTTGTCCACTTGCAGGAAAATAAATAGAAAGACCGCAAGCACCGCTAGCTTCTTCTCCGGAGGCTCTTGAAGGCACAGCAGCTTGTAAAAAAGCTTTTGTATTCGTTATGCAATCTTGAAGACGTTTTATAGTAATATTATACCTGGTATTTTTTGAGCTTATTCTGTTTAACTGAGCAGACAAATTATTTAAAAAAGAATATAAATCGATATAATCTGGAACATTTTTAAAAGAGAGTGCGCTTTGTTTAGCAGCTTTAATGGCATTTGTTATGGTTCTTCGATCAAACGTTTTACATGTATTAACATCATTAATAAAAGTTATAATATTATCTGCTAAATTTTGTACGTTACTTAAATCTATTCCAGACATTGCAAAAGAAACACCTTCTTTTACTCTATAAAAATCTCCATAATTTTGTACAACCCTACTAACAAAAGATTTTACGTAATCTGCATCCGACAGTGTATCAGGAACTAATCTTGATATAGATCCATAATTAAACGCCCATCCTTCGGGAGTTTTAATTTCCTGACAAGCAATTAAATAATCAGCTTGTCCAATTTTTCCGTATGCTTCTTCGATCGTTGCTAGCACAGATGTATCAATTTCAATATTTTTTGCACGCACTGGTACATTTAGGCCATTTACATAAGTAATCTGCGCTGAGAAAACAAATAGCATGCAAAAAAAATATTTTACAAAAAATTTTTTCTCCAACATAAGAATCCCCTCGTTTTTTTAATATTAAAAAATTACTAACCTATACATTTTAAGATTAAAAAATAAGTGATAAAAAAAGCAAGTTTATAAGATAAAATTGCAGATTATTCATTGTCAATATCAAAATTTTCAAAAATCTTTTCTGCAACCCTAAAATAAAAATCGTTAGTACCTTTAAGTTGATCCATCTGCCTTACAAAATCAAAAAAGCCCGTTTTGAAATTATCATAAATTTACTAAAATTTATAAAATTAATTTTAACTATTTATTAAATATAATATACCAAAGAAGCTTACTAATGTGCAAATGCACCCACAGATAAATTTCATAAATTTTACGATTTGATAGAAAACATTAAGATTTGCATAAAAATGGCAATTTTGATTCTTGCGGCTTGACTCTTTTGCACGTTTAGAAACTTTTTGATAAATTTAATTTTAACCAGAAAAAGATTAATAAAACAGTTTTATTAATCTGTTTTATTAATCTTTATTTAATTTTAATTTTTTTTGAGGGACAATATGTCAAAGATTAGGTCAAATATTAAAAATAAAAAACATTCAATTTTTTTAATTTTACTCAGCTTTTTATTAAGCTTACATATATCCATTTCTCATGTAAAAGCTTTGCAAAATACATCTGAGCAGCCCGCAATTCAAAAAACAAATATAGATTCAAATATAGAGAAACTTAAAAATAATATTTACAAAGAAATTCTTGATAACGGTTTAACTATTCTATTTTATCATAAAGAAAATACACCGGAAGTTATATTAAAAGTCATGTATGATGTGGGATCAAAAGACGAAGAATCAAGCGAATATGGTTTTGCGCATCTAGTCGAGCATATGATATTTAAGGGGACAGAAAAGCTTTCTGAACAAGATATTTTTGAAATTGCAAGAAAATTTGGAACAAATTTAAATGCTCACACTTCTTATGATCAAACAACTTATTACTTTTATACTGATAATAAAAATTGGAAAGTGTTTTTAAATATTCTTGCTGATTGCATGCAAAATGTTCGTATTGCAGATGAGCATCTAGCATCAGAATTAAAAACTGTTTTTGATGAGCTCAAATTAAGAGATGGAGATTCCCAGGGTAATTTTTTAACTGAGTTGTTATCATCAAATCACCCCTATCATCATCCTGTAATTGGGTACAAAGAAAATCTTTTAAATCTTGACCCAGAAAAGGTTCGTGACTTTTATAAAAAATATTACAGGCCAGATCGTGCAACTATAATTGTGGTTGGTGATCTAGATAAAAATGAAGTTATAAATGAAATAAAAAATTTATTCGGAGCAATTAAATCTCCAGCTAAATCTCCAGCAAAGTCTTTCCAGACTAAAAAAAATACAGATTTTTCATATATAAACAAAGATTTTTTTCAAAAAAATATTGTAGTTTACAAATCAAATCCATACACATCTGTTTATTGTGCATGGAATATACCAGGAAATCAAGACATTAAAAGTTCTTTGTGTTCTACAATTATAAGTAAATATCTATATAATCAATTAAGAAAAATTTTACAAGATGAAAAAACGCTGACCTTACATTCAAGTGCTTTTTCTTTTTCTTTAGTAAAGGCAGGTATTTTTATAAGTACATTTATGCCGCAGGAACAAAAAGGCTTTTTTAGCTCAAAAAGCATAGAAGAAGTTACTCAAATCTGCAAAGATATTATAATAAAAGAAATCGAAGATATAATTTCAAATGGAGTTCCTAAAGACGAATTTGCTCGCATAAGAAAAAACGAAAAAATTGTCTTATTACGATCATTTGATAAGTGCATTTCAATTGCTAGTGCTCTGGAATGGTCTTATTTAATTAATAAAAACGAATACCAACTATTTGATGAGCTAGCATTACTAGACTCAATTACAAATGAAGATATCAAAGCTTTTAGTTATAAATATTTAAGATCAAATTTAATGAATTTATTTACAATTAAGCCACTTAAAGATAAAGAAAAAGATGATTGGGTAAAATTGCAACAAAATATTGATGAATATGATAATTCAATATTAGCTTTAAAAGAAAGAACTTCAAAACTAGAAAAACCTGTTACAGCATATGAATTGCCTAATCCTGAGCTGCTTGATGTTACTTTTCCAAAACCAGACGCAGAGTTCGATTTAAGCAATGGTCTTCACGTTATTATAAAACAAAGAAAAGATACACCATTTATAATCTCTAACCTTTTTTTAAAAAACTTTGATAAACTAGGGCGGTATTTTAAGGAAAATGGAAAAGGACACGTTCCTGATTTATCAAGACGCCTTTTATTAGAAGGAAGTGAAGGTTACAGCAAGCAAGATCACAGAAAATTTTTTGATGATCTAGGTGCAATAAGCAATGGCGAATTTATTTCTTGTTTAGCGTCAGATTTTGATGCAGCTGCACAAAGACAAGTATATATTTTAACCAAACCTACATACCCTAAAAAGGCATTTAACAAAGATATAAAAGATTCACTTGAATTTATGGAAAAAGAATTAGAAAATGCAGGTTGTGTTGCAGCAGATAAACTTACAAAACATTTATGTCAAAACGATCTTTTAAGTCAAAAAACAATACAAGAAGAAATGTCAGAACTTAAAAAAATTAACCGTTCTGATTTATTTGAATTTCATAAAAAATATATGTCACCAAGCAATATGATTCTAGTAGTTGTTGGAAATTTTGACGAAAAAACAATTAGACAACAATTAGAAAACACCTATGGCCAATGGAAAGACTCAGCTCAAACATGCGATATAGAAAAAATCAAAACCAATTTTCCAAAATTACAAAATCCTAAAGCAAAAGATCAAAAAGTCTATTTACCAAAAGAACGCGTTGTATTAGAAGGGGGCCGTATTACAGTTAAAAAAGATGCTAAAGATTATTGGGAACTTGCTTTATTAGGAATATATGTTAACAAAATTTTATTTGAATTACGTGAACAGCACGGCATTTTTTACAATTGTTCATGTGGGCTTGTTGGATCAAGTGAAGAACAAGAAAGCCCTGCTGGCATAAATGCAGAGATTTCTTTGGCTAATACAGAACCCGTCTTAAATTTAATTAAATCAACTTTGAATAATATTGCTCAAAATGGAGTTCCCGAGCAAGATTTTGAAAATTTCCATAACATGATTATTAATTCACTTGGAAAGTCAAATCAAACAAATAGTGAAATTGCCTATTATTTCGGGATCACCAAATCGGAAGGGCATGACTGGGATTATAACGAAAAGCTCTTTAAAAAATGCTTGAACATAACCCGCGAAGAAGTAAACGAGGTGGCAAAAAAATATTTAAATCCTGATGATTGGTCATTCGTAATTGTTGGAAGAGTTGAAGAATAAGAAAGAGGCAACTTTTAGTTGCCTCTTTTAAATTTCTAAAAATCAAATCACAAAACTTAGTGTCAAATTTTAATAGATCAACAACTTTTTATTAAAAATGTTTCTTGGCAAAAGCCCTACCCGAACCAGATTTTAAATATTTTTCAAATGCAATAGCCTTTGATTCCTCGCTAAACACAAAATATGTTTCAAGTTGCCAGGGTCCAAGCTTTGAAGTGTGAATAGATTGACCACAATTATGATCAGCCAATCTTTGCTTAAGATTGTTTGTATAACCAGTATATGTTCTGTTTGGATAGACTACTGATCTAAGAATATAAATATAATACATAAAAAAGCCTCTAAAAATAAATCGTCCGCCTTCGCTAAAGCTATGACGTGACAGGTCCGCCTTCGCCCAAGAGGCTCCGGACGGAAAAGCTTTCGCTCAAATTTTCTTTTTAAACTTTCCATACATTTTAACTAGCTGGCCTGCCCAGCTGAAGCTCTCTGAGCGAAAGCTGGGACGAGAGGATTCGAACCTCTGTAACCGGATCCAGAATCCGGGGTCCTACCACTAGACGACATCCCAATTAAAGAAAATTATTTGAAATTCTAAGAAAAAAAGTTTTTTTTATGTAAAATACTACTAAAATATAGCAAAAAAAATAATATTAATTAATATTATTTTTTCAAAATTTTTTATTTTTTACAGAAAATTTAATTTTATAACAAAAAAGGTAAATTATGTGTTTTTTTAAAAAAATTATTCTTTTATTACCTATAATTTTAAATTCTTATTCGGCCAAGCTTATTTCTATGGAAACTTCAACAAATTCTCAATCAAATATAAAAATAATAATTACAGATATAGAGAATGAAAACACTGCAAAAGAATTATATAAACCTAAAATTCTAGAGATTTTAACAAAACTCAAAGCCCAACAAATAATAGCATATTTTTTTTCTCTAAATATTGAATTTGAATATGAAGATGAAATTTCTCAAATCGAAGATAATAATAATTCCCTAGTATCAAGAGAAGAATTTGAAGGCCCTTCTCTTTGTTTTATGTACTCTTTATTAAAAGGATTAAATAACATTTCTTCTATCAAAGATAATATAGAAAATAATAATTCTATAAATAAAAATTTAATACAAATTTTAGAAAAATTAATTAAAAATTTTTTGTGCATTACAATTTTTTTAGATTCAATTGGAAATAATATTACTTTAGACCAATACACAGACCAATCCACACAAGATTTCTTAAATATGCTCATAAATAATTTTTATCTAAAAAAATTTTTAATCCCACAGGTTGATGAAAAAACTGGAAAACTTCAAGAAATACCCACAAAAACAATGACCGTAGAAAATATTATTACTTGTATAGAAATTTTACTAAATTATAATCTAATTTTAATAAAATTAAATATAGAAACAATGAAACAAATAAGCTCGGTCATGCCAACAAAAAAATTAGCTAAAATTTTAAATGGCGAAATAAAAGTTCCAGATAAATTTATATATATAGATTTTCAAGAAATATTAAATCTATACAACTGGTACATTAGATATCAAATAACAAGCAAAGAGCAAACACTTAATCTCTTAGAAGATCTTCATAATATTATTATAATATAACTATAAAAAATACTTGATAATATTATTTTTCAACCAATTTTTTTTAACAAATCCCAAGCTTTTTCTGGGATATCACCATTGATAATTTTTGAAATCCAACCACCACTATTTGGTGTATTATCACCCCTAATTTTTTTCAAAATATTTATTATTCTATTAACAATTTTACATAAACATTTTGTATCTTTATTTCCAAAAATACTCAAACTTATATTAATTAAACTTCCATTTTCTAAATCAAGAAAAGTTTCCAGATCTGCAATCGTTTGATTTAATCTTAATTTATATTCTAAATCATCTTTTATTTTGATATCTTTTTTTTGAATAAATTCTAAAACTAAATTTCTAAAAGCTACTAAATAATTATATAAATCTTGATTTTTTTTGCTATTAACAACTATTTCAAAATTCTTGTTTTTTTCTAAAGCAAAAAAATCTTTTAATATTTCTTGTTTTTCTTCTGGAAGATTTTTATATTTTTCAGCTTCATCAATATTTAATTTAATTTTGAGCAATTTAGAAATAAATAAATCTAAAATATCTATCCGTCTTTTTAATTGGCATTTTTCTTCAGACCAGCCACCATACCAATTATTTTCTAACTTATTAAATTTTAGTAATAAAGTATTTTTATAATTACTAAATATTTTTAAAATTTCTAATAATTTGTCTTTATCTACAAGATTTTTAGAATTATTTTTATATACACAATAAGCGTGCGTCAAATCACAATAATCTTCAACTATTTTCTTATTTCCCCCAAAATCAAAAATATTAATTTTTAACATCTCTACAGTATTCGAAGTCAAATTAATTTTGTTGGCTTTGCAAAATTTCTGAATTTCATTAACAATAAATTCAGAATCAATATTTCTATCATTAATTAGCTGATCATAATTTTTTTTCAAAACATAAAGTCTTAAATTTGCTAAATATTTTTTGGATAAAATTTTATTCGTAAGTAAAATCTCTATTTTTGAATTTGCAATTTTTTGCAAATCTATCAATTTTTGCAAAAATTGTTCATCATAACCAGCGAGCAGATAAGAAAGGCTTAAACTAATTTTTTTATATTCTGATAAATTTTTAGCTTTTGAATTTAAAAAATAATCAAAAATTTGTTCACAAAATATTTGTTTATAACTAATAGCTAAATCTCTAGAAAAAATAGGTTTTTGTTCATTATTAACTGCTTGCAAAGCAAATAACTTAAAAAACAAAAAAATTAATAAAAAATATTTATTATTTTTTAAAAATATATTTTTTATAAGATACATAAAACCCCCGTATTTTTATATAGAGCAACAAATTTATAAACTCAAAACTGCTGTAGTTAATTCTTTGGTATTTAATTCTTTTCCTTCTTTTTTAGACAAATCTACAATTAGTTCTTCAAATGCACTTTGAATATCTTTAGGGAAAAGCGTTTTTATAATATAATTATAAATCTTTAAATTCTTTTTAATATGATCAGAATTTTTAAATATGAACTCTATTCGCTTATTTAAAGTCTCTTTTATTTTGCTATAATCTTTGTTACCATTAATATCCATTGCCATTTCTCTAAATTCAGGGCTTTTTAACAATACATTAATTAAAACAACAAATGGAGTACTACTTAAACTTGAAGAAAGATTTACATCTTCAGATCTAATTTCAACACCATATTCCAGTTCATCAATTTTATATTGAATTTCTTTTATTTGTTTTTCGAATTCTAATTTTTCAGACTTTATTTTTTTAAAATCTTCATTCAAATAAAAATATATATCTTTATCTATTTGATCCGAAGATAAATTTAACTTATTTATCCTAGATCCTAATTCAGCAACCCTACAATTAATTAAATTAAATGTATCAGAAAGTTTATTTTTTGAATTTTTAAGTTCATCAAGCAATTCTTGCTCTTGTTTAGACAACTCTTTAATTTTTACAACATCAGTTTTATTAGTATTTGCCAATTTAGCAGTTTTATATTCATTAAAACTCTTAACCAAAGCAACAAATAAAAGTTTATAAGTTTGTATAAGATCAAGTTTTTTCTCTAATGGCTTATCACAATCCTCAAGCATGTTATTACTTTCAGTAAAAACATTGATTATTTTTATCCAAGTATCATCAATAAATTTTATTAAATCATTATCTTTAGGAAGTAAATGCTTAAAATTATTGGGCAAATAATCAGAAAGTTTTTTAGACTTATCAAAAGATTTTGAAAAAGCATTACTTAAATTTAAGCGGAACAATAACCGTAATATTTCTACTTTTTTTCTTAAATTTTGACCATTTAAAGTTGAATCTTTTAATAAAATAAATAATTTTATGGCAAATATTTTTATAGGCGAATCTTTTTCTTGTAACAACCAATCCAAATTAGGAAAATATTGTTGTAAAATACTCCAGCTACTTTCTAATTTTTCACTTAACTTGGATTGAGCTATGACCTTCAAAAACTCTGTCAAAGAAAATTTTTCATTATCTTTAGAATCTTGAACATTTTGTTCAGAAATTTGTTTTAATTTTAACTTTATTTGAGAAAATGGTTCTAACAAAGATCCTGAACCATTAAAGCCCCAATCAATTTCAAGTTCTTGATTATTGGGCAATATAATTGAATGATTAGTAGACTTTAAATAACTCAATTTTTCAAGATTTTTTACATTATTTCTTAATAAATTAACTGGAGCTGCAATAATTTGCTGCATGCAATTAGCCTGGGTAGGCAAAATAAATAAAAAAGAAAATAATATGCAAATCAAGAAAGCATATCTATTGTTATTTTTATATGACATAAAAAAACCCCCTCAAAAAAATCTTAGGTAATAAAATATTTTGTACAAAACATAATTATTTAAGAAAATAATATAACATTGATTAATAGAAACAGCAATATTAATTTATATTGATTTTACAAACAAAATCAATATTTGAAATAAAATACAATTTGAATATAAATTATTTATCTGAATATACTAATTTCTTTTCTAGTTGCTTGATTTTAGCTTTTTGCGTATTTAGCTTTGAAGCTAAATTATTTTTTTGCTCTTCATATTCTTTAATATATGTTTTCAAAGTATCCAATTCTTTTCTTTTTTCTTTTAAAGCTAATTCTAATTCAAAACTAAGCTTATTAATCATTTTTTGATCTTTTATTTTACTCTTTAAAATTTGTTTCTTCTCTAGTTCTTTTTGTTTAATCTCTAATTCAATTTTTTTCGCATTAAATTTTTCTTTATTTAACATATTTTCAAGGTTTAATTTTTGTTCTTCATAATTTTTTAACTTTTCTTGCAGATGATTCAATTTCTTTTTATATTTATTTTCTAAATAAATTTGATTTTTCTTGCTTTCTGATAGCTGATCTTTAAATATTTCTAGTTCTTTTTTGACTTGGCCTATTCTAATTTGAAATTGTAAATTATCTTTGCCTTTATTTTTTAAAATATCTTTTGTTTGATCTTTTAATTTTTCTAACACCTGTTGCGTTTTTTGTAACAAAATTTCAAGTTCAAGATTTTTTCTATTTTTTTCTTCTAATCTTAATCTAATATTACTTTCAAGATTAAAAGCCAAATTTTTATTATTAAGAGACTCTTTTTTTAATCTTTTTAACTCTGTTTCCAACCTACGAACAGATTCTTGCGTGACAGTTTCGTCTTTTATACTCAACATTTCACTTTGTTTTTTTATCCGATCAACAATATTTTTTACAATTTCATTTATTTGCTCATCAGAAACATAAGAATCTTCGTTTTCGATCAAAGAATTAATTTCATATAAAATTGCCAATCGTACTTTGTCATATATATTTGATCCAATTTCAAATTTATCAAATATATTCTGCAAAGTTGAATCCGCTTTTTCTTGAGCTTCAACTACTTTTTCTAAAATCGTTTTCTTTTTTGTAATTGCCAAATAATTAGCGTCACCAACATTTTTTGTTTGTGTAACAGTTTGATCAAACCATTCAGATTGAGATTTAAATAAATTTAAAAAATCATCAATTTCTTGCTGACTTACCTCGCCCTTAACAACTATATCTTTTATAAATCTTGTGTCCTTATCAAATTGATCTTGAATTTCATTTTTCCATTCCCAAGATACTTGTTTCCCATTTTCTTGATTCTTATCTTCTTCATTGATAAATAAACTAGATTCCGTTGAGATATTATGCTTCGCTTTTAAAGCAGCCAATTGAGCTTCAGTTTTTATTTTTAAAGCATATTGTTCTGCCTGAGACTTTATTTTTAAAGCCTCTATTTGTGCATTAGTAATTACATCTGATGCTTTTTTATTAACAGAATCTTGAGAGAAAATATTGTTAATAAAAAAAGTGAATAGAAAACAAATAAATATGCTACATAAATTTGTTTTAAAAAAATTCATACTCTTCCCCTTCTCTCTCACTAAAAATTTAAATTTAAAAAATTATTTTAAAATTTAGAAAAAATATGCTTAAAAAAGCAAGTTTGCTGTTTTTTTTAATTTAAAATTGAAACAAAACAACTCTTGGTTTATAGTTAAAATTATCAATAAAATTAAATTTTTTAAAATATAAAAATATGAATAAAAAGAAATTTTTTATAATTATAATTTTACTTATAACTCTTATATCTATCCCTTTATTAACAATTTTTCGTAATTCTATTATAAATTTTTATAATAAATTCTTTATCAAAGAAAAACCCCAAGTATGTCTTAATATTTTTGTACACGGCACATTTAATTCTGTTTTAGGTTTTTTTGATACCTACAAAGTAATAAAAGATGAAATTTCAGGAACACAATATAAAAAAATAGTCAGTCAACTAAGAAAAAATCCCTACTTTTATAAAAATCAACCAATCTTGCAAAAGGGTCTAATAAAAATAAAGCCAACATTTAATTTAATGAAAACAAATAATAAATTATATGGAGCATATCCAATAACTAAGGCATATTTATCTATTTTAGAAGAAATGAATCCTAAAGAAAAAAACGTTTTTTATACCTTAGGTTGGAGCGGATTAATAAGTCAAAGCAGAAGAAGACTTGAAGCAATAAGATTTTATAATATTCTTAGTCAAGAAATAGAAAAATACAAAAATAAAGGAATTAATCCAAAAATAAGAATTTTGGCGCATAGCCATGGTGGCAATTTAATTCTAAATTTTGCTGCAATTAAAACTTTGTTAAAAAATATTGATGAAAATCAAATTATTAACAATCAAAAAAATATTTCAGAAATAATACTAAAAATTAATCCCAAAAATGCTGACGAAAAAGAATCATTGATAAAAATGCTAAGTACTTTGCAAAAACTTCCAAAACAAAAAGATGCAGCAATTCAAAAAGGCTTCAAAAAATATGATTATTTACCAACAAATAAAGATTTAATTATTGACGAATTAATTTTATTTGGAACTCCTATACAACCAGAAACAGAAAATTTCATTTATTATAATGATATGTTTAAAAAAGTTTATAATTTTTATTCCGATGAAGATTATGTTCAATCCTTTGATTGGGTATCAACAAAAAAACTTTATAGCAAACAAAAAATTGAAAATATACAAAAAAATTCGAATTTAATTCAAGCCAAAATAATGATTGAACGCCCAGTAAAAAAAGAAATAATAAACGAAAATGATAAAATAAAATCATATGCAATAGAACAACAAAATAAAAAAAAAGAAAAGCCAGGAATCATAAAAACGTTCTTTGAAAAAATTTCATATTTAAAAAATTTATTTTTCAAAAAACATCCAGATCCAACTCACAGGGAACTTTGGTTTACAACTTGGAATCAAGAAACGTTAATTGCTCCATTGCCAATAGTAGTATTCACTCCAACTTTATTAAGTTTAATAAATGATATCGCTAATAAAAATCAAATAAAAGATTTTGATATAAATTTAAAATACACAAAAAAGAATTTAAAATTTTATATTTCAGGTCATGATGATTCTAAAGTTCAAAATAAAAAATATATTCCAAAACATGTAATAGAAAAATTAAAAGCAGAGGTAGAAAAATGGCGTCCAAAAGAAAATTCTTATCTTAAGGAATTTGAAATTACAGATAAAAGTATTCAATCTGTTAAAAATTCATAGCTTTTTTTTGTCAAAATTGTATTCTAAAAACCTGTAAACATATTTAATTTTAAAATTTGCTTTTATTTAAAATTTAGCAAGCGGAGAGAAATAGAGAAATGATGAACTTAAAATCTCATAGTAAGACTACTATTATATTGTTTTTTACTGTTTTCTTATTTATTTGTTGTTCAAATTTATTATCTAATTCGAACTTAGATTCTGTCTCAAAAAATAACTTTAATGCCAACAAAGAAAAAATAATCAACACTATTTTTATAAGTGGTAATAAACATATAAAAAATCAAGTTATTTTAAATCGATTACCATTTAAAATAGGACAACCGTTTGATGAAACAAAAAGCAATGTTGCTATTAATAATATTTATTCTTTGGGTTTTTTTAGGCAAGTAATATTAGAAAAAGAGATAACATCTGATGATAAAATAAATCTTTTTGTAACAGTTGAAGAAAAAAAATTATTAGAAAATTTGGAATTTACAGGAAACAAAGCAATAAGCACAAAAAAAATAAAAGAAGATTTAAAATTGGAAAAATTGCCAACCATAGATGAAGAAGGTTTACAAAAAATTTGCAATGGTATAAAAAAAATATACTCTCAAGAAAATTATCATAATACAAAAGTAACAACAGAAATCATTCCAAATAAAGAAAATCCAGAAAAAGCAAAAGCCGTTTTTACAATTCAAGATGGACCTAAATCTAAAATAAAACGTGTATTTTTTAAAGGTAATGAACATATTTGTTCAAGAAAATTATCAGAAATAATTTCATCAAGAGAAAATTGGATTTTAAGCTTTCTTGATAGTGCTGGACAATATGATACTGAATCATTAGAAATGGATAAACATCGAATAGAATATTTTTATAAAGATCATGGCTATATAATGGCAACAGTAGCAGATGCAGAAGTTGAATTTTCTAAAGACCAAAGAAATATACTTATTACTTTTCATATAAAAGAAGGCGATCTTTTTAATGTTAAAAAAATAAGTGTTGTTCAAGATGAAGAATTTAAAGAAAAAGATCTTTTTAAAAATATAACATTAGAAGAAAATAGACCATATTCTCAATCAAAGCTTATAGAAACTATTAATAATTTAAAAAGTCTTTATGGTCAAAAAGGTTATATTTATGCCGACGTTTATCCACAAATCAAACCGGATGAACAAACAAATCAAGTTGATATTGATTTTTATGCTGAAAAAGGCAAAAAAATGCGTGTCAACAGAATAAATATAACAGGAAATACTGTAACAAGAGATAATGTAATACGTAGGCAAATTGATTTAAAAGAAGGTGATATAATAACTTCAAAGGCGTTAAACGAATCCAAAAGCAATGTTGAATATTTAAGTTTTTTTGAGCGTGACGGCGTCAATTGGAAAATACATAGATTAACAGATGATACAGCCGACCTTGAAATGAATATTAAAGAAACAAAAACAGGAAGCTTCCAAGTAGGTATAAATTACGGAAGCGATCCACAAAATCCTAGACCATCATTAAAGGGCTCCATAAACCTTGAAAAGAAAAATTTATTTGGGTATGGATGGGATACAGGCTTTATGATCCAAGCAAATAGACATAGCTTACAAAAATTACAAGCACACTTTTTTGATCCAAGTATTTTTGATTCCACAGCTTCTGGCGACATCAATTTTTATAGAAGATGGGCGGAATATGAGCAATGGTCAAATGTTAATGTAACACCTAAAGAAGTTTCAACAGGCGGAAATATATCATTTGGATTTCAATTACCATCAATAGATAAACGTTTACAATTACTTTTAGAATTTGGAGTCGAAGACATAAGTTTTAAGAAAAAAGTTTACGCTACAACTCAGCAACAAATATTACAACCAATTATAGATAGAACATTTCAAGAAGGTACACTCAGTTATCTTGGCTTAGATTTAGTAAAAGATACGAGAAACCACCAAATTTACCCTAACAAGGGATATAAATTAATGTTTAATACCAAAACAGCGTTTCCGTTTATTAATCAACAGTACAGTTTTTTTAAAGCAGAATTAGATGCAAGTTGGTACAATGCATTAATTGGTGAGGACAGCCTTGTTTTAGTTTTACATGGAAAAACAGGAGCGGTAACTTCTTTAGGTGGAACCATCAAAAAAAATGATCAGAAAAAAATTATTCCATATAAAGAACTATTTCATATGGGTGGACAAAATACTGTTAGAGGTTTTGTCTGGGGAAGCATTGGTCCGGCTTGGATTACAGGAGATCCATTAGGCGCAAGATATGCTATTCAATTTAATGCAGAACTAGTTTTTCCTCTTATTCCAGATTACTCAATGAAAGGACATTTTTTTTATGATGCTGGTGCTGGATGGGATACTCCCAAATATGACGGTATGGAAAAACGATATCTTAAACGAGATAAATTTGATTTAAGACATTCAGTTGGATTTGGGTTAAATCTTACAAAACCAATGCCTGCAAAAATCGACTGGGGTTATAAATTAGATAGAAAGAAGAGCGCAGGAGAATCTCCTTCTGAATTTCACTTGAGTATGAATTACGCCTGGTAAAAAAACTGTTAAAAATTTTATTAAAAAAATTGTACTTGATTTTTATAAAATTTTATTTAGTATTTTCACATCGTACAATAAAATTTGCTTTATAAAACGCAATTTTTTTATATTAACAATTTTAGTAATCAGAAGGTTGTCATGAACATAAAAACAAATTTTAATTTTTTTGCGATAGCATTTGCAGTTATATCTTTTTTTAGCGTAGTTCAAATAAAACCAACTAATGCTGATCAAGACTTACACAATCAACAAGACTTAACATTAGAAAAACAAATAAAATTATTAACAACAGAAATAGATAGTTTGAATTTAAAAACAGAAGATCAAGTTTATTCTTTAAAACAAAAACAGATTGAAAAATTAGAAAAACAAGTAAAATTATTAACAACAAAAATAGATAGTTTGAATTTAAAAATCGAAGAACAAGAAGAAGTTTTAAATTTACATAAAAATCTAACAACTAATAACGTTTCTAATTTAGAAAAAAAAGAAAATTTCTCTAAATTTAACTGGAGAAAATTTTTTACAATAGTCACATCTATAAATGCTCGTAAAGCAACCCTATTAATTATAGCTCTTGGCGTAGCAACTGGCATAATAAACCCAATTAAAATTTTAAAACAAATCACTTCTTTTGCTTCAAGATGGCTTTTAAAAGGCATTTGGTTTATTTGTAAAACAGTTGTTTATAAAATCCCTACAGCGTTAGGCAGACAATTTAAAGAAGTATTAGATGCAGAGGTAACTGCATATAATGCAGACGTAGAAAAATTTGGCTATGATAAAGGCGCATATAACTGGCTTGTTAATGGGTATCAAGAAATTACTAACGAAAATGGTGAAGTAATTAAAAATTTTGATAAACCAGGCCCAGAAGCTATATTAAATTGGCTGCTGTAGGATGTATAAATTAAAAATATTTTTAATTTTTATATTTTGTTTCTTTATTAAAATAAAAACAGGTATCGACCCGCTTTCTAAAATAACAATAACAAGTAACAAAGCAACTTGTTGCAAAGATAAAAAAGATAAATCTAGTTTTATATTTAAATATGTAGAAGATGTAAATATAACTTTTGCAGATAATAGCAAAATAAAAAGTAAAGAATTAGAAATAGTTATTGATTACAAAATGCCTGAAAATTCGGTTGATAAAAATAAAAAAATCGTTCAAGACAAGCAAAATACAAAAACAGATAATTCAAAAAAACAGTCTCAAATTAAAAAAATTATATTTAATTATGGCATTAATCTTGTAAGTAAAAATAAAATAGTTAATGCTGATTCTGCTGAAATTTACCCTGAAACAAAAATATGCAAACTTTTTGGCAATGTTAAAATAGAACAAAAAAAAGAATCCCCTAAAGATCTACCAATAATAACAAATTGCAAACAAGCACTTTTAAATTTACAGTCAGAAGAATTAATTTTACAGGGTAATGCAGATAACCCAGTTAATACAGTACTACAAATAGAGGGCAAACAGGGTTTATTAAAAAAACCAAAAACTCGTTTACACTGAAAGCTGAAGTAGCATGAATAAAATTAAAGTTTTGCCTACTCAAGAAGCTCTAAAAATTGCAGCAGGAGAAGTAGTTGAACGCCCAGCAAGTGTTGTAAAAGAAATTATTGAAAATTCAATTGACGCAAAAGCAACTCAAATTTCACTTTTTATAAATAATACAGGAAAAGATTTAATTCGAATTATAGATAACGGCTGTGGGATGTCAGAAATTGATGCAAAATTGTGTTTTGCCGTTCATGCAACAAGCAAAATTTTTTCTTTAAATGATCTTGAAAACATTCAATCTTTTGGTTTTAGAGGCGAAGCTCTTGCAAGCATAGGTGCAATAAGCAAAATTACGCTTATAACTAAAGAAGAAAATAAATCTTTAGGCATAAAATTAGAATATATAGATGGCAAATTTTGCAAACAAGAAGAAGTTTCTTGTCCAGTCGGCACAGATATAATAATTAAAGATCTTTTTTACAATACTCCTGTTAGAAAAAAATTTTTAAAACGTGATGAAACAGAATGGAACCAAATTTTAAATATATTTCATGCATTTTGTTTAAGTAATTTATCAATACATTTTAAATTGTATCATAATGATAAGCTAATTTTAAATGCACCAGCAGTAGAAAATGTAAAAGAAAGAGCTAGTCAAATTTGGGGACACAATTTTACACAAAATTTAATAGAACTAACCAATAATAAAGATCCAAAAATAAAAATTAATGGCTATATCTCAACTCATAACTTTTGGAGATATAATCGTAATTATATATTTTGTTTTGTAAATAAAAGATTTATTAAAAATAAAGAATTAAGTTCTGCATTAATAAAAGGTTATTTAAACGTTTTACCTCCAGCAAGATTTCCAGCTGCTTTTTTATTTTTAGAATTAGAAAATAATTTAGTCGATATAAACGTACACCCAAGAAAAGAAGAGGTTAAATTTGCAAAACCTGCAACAGTTGAATCTATATTACAAAAAGCTGTAACCCAAACGCTTGAAAACAATTTAAGTAAACAGTTACAAAGTAATATAAAAGATAGGCCAATAGAATATAAAAGCTCTAGCACAATATTTTTTGATCAAAATAATATTCAAAATAAAAATATATCAACAAAAGAGTTAGAAATTTTACCTAGTTATTTTGCACAAAATAATTTAAGCACAAATATACAAGAAATATTAAATCAAAAAGAAAATTTAAATACCATAAATAAAAATATAAATATTGATACAAATAATAATATAAATACACAAATTCAAGAAAGCTTTAAAATAATTGGTCAACTTTTTAAAACCTATGTTTTAATAGAAAAAGATAATAATTTAATTTTAATAGATCAACATGCAGCCCACGAACGTATTTTATACGAAAAATTTTTAAAAAATTTTGAACAAAAAGTCGGAATAAAATTATTATTTCCAGAATTAATAACATTATCAGACTCACACTTAAGAATAATCTTGCAAGAAAAAGAATTTTTTCAAAAACAGGGCATAGAATTAGAATTGTTTGGTCAAAATCAAATAGCAATAAAAACATCCCCTCCAAAATTACAAAGTGGGTCTATCAAAGAAATTATATTTGAGGCTATAGCATTTATAGAAGAACATGAAAATTTAGATGCCGATACTTTTCGTAAAAAATTTAATGAGCACGTACATTCTCATATGGCATGTAAAATGGCTATAAAAGCTGGTGATATTTTAACATTTGAACAAATGAACCAATTAATTCAGGATATTCAAAAAGTTAATAATAGATTTATTTGTGTTCATGGCAGACCTACGATCTGGAACATCGAGAAGATAGAAATAGAGAAACATTTTCAACGTAAATAGCCTAAATTTGAGCAATTTCCTGCATGGTATCATTTAACTCAGTATTATTAGCAAAATTTTTAGTAAAAATTTCTATTATTATTTCTTTTATGGCTTTAAAACTAATACAAAAATTTTCACCGACTTTCAAACATTCGCAATTATCATATTTACGAACCAAATTATCTTCTAATTTTTCAAAAAAACTTTTTTTAAATTCTTCGTTTTGGCCATTCAATAAAGCTTTTAATTTTTTGTCTAAAACAAGATTAGAAGCTGAAGGAGAATCAATAAAAATTTTAATCCCTCTAATCAAAGTAATTTTTGCTTCTTCTTCTGAATTCACTTTAATCATGAGATAATTAGGTTTAACAAAATTAAATATGCATAAAGAAAATAAAAAATAAATTATTTTAATTTTAAACTTCATCATCAATCTCCTTTAAAATTTTTTCATTCAACCGTAACAGATTTTGCCAAATTCCTTGGTTTATCTATTGGTCTTCCGAGTTCTTTAGTTATTTGATAAATAAAAAATTGCATTAAACCAGTCATGGCTAATGGAGCTAACAATGGTTTTACTTTTGGAATTATAAAAGAGCAATCAGAAAGTTTTATTAGCTCATCTTGCCCTTCAAATGCAAAGGATACAAGATGGCCATTTCTAGCTTTTACTTCCTGGGCATTGGCTACTAATTTTTGATAAATTAAATCATCAATTACAGAAAACATAATAATAGGCGTTCTCTTGTCTATAAGAGCAATTGGGCCATGTTTTAATTCACCTGCAGGATAACATTGAGCAAAAATATAAGAAATTTCTTTTAATTTTAAAGCAGCTTCCATTGCAAATGGATAACTAATGTGTCTACCTAAAAATATAAAACGTTCAAATTCTGCATAAAATTTTGCCAATTTTTGGGAAATCTCCCACTTATATGTTTCTATAGATGATTCCAAAACTTCAGCTGTTACAAGCAAATCATCTTCAGCAGTTTTCATTTCTTCATCAGAAATTAAATTTTTAAAAAGAGCAATTCTATGCGCAAGCCAATAAAGAATAGATATTTGACATGAAAATGCTTTTGTTGAGGCAACAGAAATCTCTGGTCCAGCTTGCATAGGTAAAAAACCACCCGCTTCTCTGACCATGGTACTAGAAACGACATTTGTTATAACAATAGTTGGTAAATTATAAGAATTTATAAGTCTAAGAGCTTCTAAGGTATCTGCAGTTTCTCCTGATTGAGAAACAAAAATAAAAACAGTGTCAGCTTTTGGAAAAAAAGGCATATATCTAAATTCTGAAGATAAAAATACATGAACAGGAATTTTGCAAATCGTTTCAATGAAAAACTGAACAATTCTACATGCATGCCAAGAAGTTCCTGCAGCTATAAGATTAACCTGTTTTAAATTTCTTAATTGTTCAATTTCTAAACCAAGTTGCTGCCAAATTTCATCGCTGTATTCAATAGAATCAATATTATTTTTAAATTCTTTTTTTTGATCATTGCTTCCAATAAATTTGCAAAAAGAAATAGTATTATCTATCGCCTTTTTCTGCTCATAAATCTCTTTAAGCATGTAATGCTCAAAACCTTGTTTGTCTGTATTCACAAATTTAAAATCTACATTTTGTGTTTTGATTGGAATAGAATTTCCAACAAAATCATAACATTGAATAGAATCTTTGCTAATAATTGCAAAAGAACTATCTGGAATAAAAAATACTTTATTTGTTTTATCCCAAAAAGCCAAAATATCAGATGCTACGAAATTTTCGCTTTCTCCTATTCCTATAACTAAAGGAGAACGTCTTCTAATAGCAATAAGTTGATCTGGATTATTTTCCATCAAGAATACAAGAGCATAAGCACCTGTGGCCTGTTTAACAAGGTCAAGAACTGCATCTTTAAGAGAATTATGTATTTTTAATAAGGAACCAAATAAATGTGCTATAACTTCTGTATCAGTTGAAGAATAAAAATCATGTCCAGAATTAATTAATTTTTCACGTAACTCTTGATGACTTTCAATAATGCCATTATGTACTATTGCAACGGTTTTACTACAATTAAAGTGAGGATGAGCATTTTCTTGATTAGCAATCCCATGTGTAGCCCAACGTGTGTGACCTATGCCAATACAACCATCAATTAAAGATTTATTAACAGATTCTTTTAATACTGAAACACTTCCAACAGTTTTTACATAACTAAAATGTTTATGTTTACTATCAATACAGGCAAATCCAGCAGAATCATATCCTCGATATTCTAATCTGGTTAGTCCCTCTAAAATAACATCTTTGCATTGCCCCTTACCAACATAAGCAACAATTCCACACATTAGAAAAAGCCCCTTTAAACTACTCTCTAATTAAAAAATATTTTGTTTTAAACAAAGACGATACGTAAAAACAAATAAAAAATTGTATATTAACGTTTAACAAACTGAAATCTACGTCTTGCAGCTTTATGTCCGTATTTTTTACGTTCTTTAACTCTTGAGTCTACTGTTAAAAGATCATGTTTTTTTAATACAGATTTTAAAGTTTCATCATAATTTACTAACGCACGGCTAATTCCAAGTTTAACTGCATCAGCCTGCCCGACAAGACCACCACCACAAACATTAACTTGTATGTCGAAATCTTTGGCTAAACCAGAAATTTTGCAAGGATAAACCACCATATCTTTTGTAATTTTAGTGTCAAAATATTTATCGTAATCTTTCCCATTTACAATAATTGAACCCTTGCCTCTTTTTAACCATACTCTTGCAACGGCAGATTTACGACGACCAACACCATGATTATTTATTGAAGTATTAGAAATACTAGAAATATTAGTTGTTTTTTTCATAATCTTTCACTATTTTGCCCGACACAGACTTATAAAAATTTAACTATACAAAAAGTTAAAAAATACAAAACTATTGAAGAAATAGTACAAAATCCTAATCAAATTGTCAAAAAACTCAAAAAAATATTCAAAATAAAATGGAGCCGGTGATCGGATTTGAACCGACGACCTACTGATTACGAATCAATTGCTCTACCACTGAGCTACACCGGCAAAACGTCACTTATTTTTTTTCAAAATCTTCTTGGCAAACTATGCATCTTGCTACATAAGGAGAATTTTCCAATCTGACATCTGAAATAGGCTTGCCGCAATCAACACAAATACCATATTCGCCTTTTTTTAACCTATTAAGCGCATCATCAATTGACTTTAACTCATTTATTTCTGTTTGCTCAAGAGAGGTTTGTAATTTTTCCATAGATAAAGATAAAGCTTCATCCCCACTATCTAAAACTTGTCCATCTGAAATTTTTTCATTAGACAAATTTAAAAGAGCTTTCGCCATTTCGGCTCTTCTTTGTAGTAATCTATTTTCCACCTTTTCTAAAAACTGTTTTCTCTGCTTCACCCTTCGCCTTTCCTTTTAACCTAAGTCCTTTGAAAAATTTTTTCAGAATATCAACAGATTCAACTTCTTTTAAACCTTGTTTAATAATCAAATTTTTTTTATAAAAATTGCAAATTTTAACGTCATTGTAACCAAATCCAAATTCTTTGCAACAAGCTCCAAAAACTAAACCCTTTATTCGACTTAATTTAATTAAACCTAAACACATCAAACATGGTTCTAAAGTTACATAAACCCAACAATCATCAAGTCTCCAATCTTTTAATTTTTTGCAAGCCTTTTTTATAGCAATAACTTCAGCGTGAGCAGATTGGCTTTTTAAGTTTTCTACTTTATTATATCCACGACCGATAATCTCCCCTTTTTTGTTTACAACTATAGCTCCCACAGGAACTTCATTTTTTTTTAATGCAATTTGCGCTAGTTTTAATGTCTTTTGCATATAAAAAATATCTTTTTCACCATCCATTTTTTTAAATACTTTCTTTTTTAAATTTAATATTACAGAATATTATACAAAATATTAATCAAAAACAAGACTACTCAAACACAAATTTATGTAAAAAACGACTTTTAGTATATAATATATTGATATATATAGTTATACAACATAGCTTTTTTATTTTAGGGGAATTCAATGAGTGAAAAAGATATTAAAAAAAAAGAACAAATTTCTTCTAATGAAGAATATAGTGCTAAGTCAATAAAAGTTCTTGAAGGTCTACAAGCCGTTAGAAAAAGACCCGCAATGTATATAGGATCTACCGGAATTACCGGTTTACATCATCTTGTATATGAAGTAATAGACAATTCAGTAGATGAAGCTCTAGCGGGATATTGCAATAACATAAAAATTATTATTCATACCGATAATTCATGCTCAATAGAAGACAACGGAAGAGGTATTCCCGTTGATATGCATCCAACAGAAAAAGTTTCTGCCGCTCAGGTAGTCTTAACAAAATTACATGCAGGTGGAAAATTTGAAAAAGAATCTTACAAATATTCAGGAGGTCTACATGGCGTTGGTGTTTCTGTTGTTAATGCTCTTTCGAGTAAATTTGAAGTAAGAATTTATAGAAATGGCAAAGAATATCAGCAATTTTACCACAACGGTGGAATCCCTGTAGCACCACTAAAAGAAATTGATACATCAGATAAACGCGGAACTTATATTCGATTTTATCCAGATTCAGGAATATTCGAAACAACAGAATTTAATTTTGACACTTTATCTGCAAGAATGAGAGAACTAGCATTTTTGAATAAAGGTCTTACAATTTCAATAAAAGATGAAAAAACCGAAAGCGAACACAAGTTTTTCTATGAGGGAGGCATAGTCTCTTTTATAGAACATTTGAATGCAAAGAAAAATCCATTATTTTCTCAAATAATAGAATTTCATAAAGACGATGAAACTTATGTATTGGATTTTGCATGTCAATATAATGATGGTTATTCAGAGCAATTTTTCAGTTTTGTAAATAATATCAGAACAATAGAAGGTGGAACTCACGAAGCTGGTTTTAGATCTGCACTTACCAAAATTTGCAATAAATTTGGACAAAAATTAAATATTTTAAAAGAAGAGCAATCTCTATCAAGCGATGATGTAAGAGAAGGTTTTGTTGGAGTTTTAAGTATAAAAGTTCCAGAACCACAATTTGAAGGTCAAACAAAAACCAAATTAGGTAATAGTGAAATAAAAGGTATAGTTGATTCTTGGATTTACTCTTTTCTTGATACATTTTTTGAAGAAAATCCCGCAATAACCAGAAAAATAATACAAAAAGCTTTAGTAGCTCAGCAAGCGCGAACTGCAGCTAAAAGAGCCAAAGAATTAGCAAGAAGAAAAACTGTTCTTGAAAGTTCTGTTTTGCCTGGAAAGCTGGCAGATTGTTCTAATCCAGAACCTGCAATGTGTGAACTTTACATAGTAGAGGGAGATTCTGCAGGCGGTTCATCCAAGCAAGCTAGAGATAGAAATACTCAAGCAGTTTTGCCATTAAGAGGTAAAATTATAAATGTTGAAAAAGCTCGTTTAGACAAAATGCTTGCAAATAATGAAATAAAAGATTTAATTACAGCTATAGGCGCTGGTATAGGTAATGAAGATTTTAATGCAGAAAAAGTAAGATATCACAAAATTGTCATCATGACCGATGCTGACGTTGATGGTTCTCATATAAGAATATTACTTTTAACCTTCTTTTTTAGACATATGAAGCCTCTTATAGAAAAAGGTTATTTATACGTAGCTCAACCACCTTTATATAAAGTTAAAATAAGTAAAACAGAAAAATATTTAAAAACTGAATCTGAATTAAAACAATTTTTATTTGATTGGGCACAAGAAAATATAGAATTCAAATCAGGTGACAATATTATTAAACCTGCAGAACTAAAAAAACTTTTAGAACAACTTTTGACTTATGAAAAAAATTTAATTTCATCGTGCAACAATTTAGAAATAAGTTTGCAGCACTGTCATGAGTTAATTAAATTTTTAGATCATATAGATTGGAAATTAAATAAATTTGTAATCACAGATATTATAGAAAAATTAAAAACATATTTTCCTGAATATGAAATTTCTGGAGTTCGCGAAGAAAGCTTAGACAGAGAAAATGCTTTAGAGGGTCCCGTAGTTAAAAAACCATTTTTAACTTTTGTATATGGCAAAAAAAGCTGGAAAGTTGCTACAAGATTCTTTAATGCAGAAGAAACCGAAAGTTTAATAAATCTTTATAAATCTTTAGCATTTTTAGAAAATAATAACTGGACTGTTACTTATAAAAATACAGTAATTAAACAAATTGGCATTTTAGCATTATCAAATGCAATCTTGAATATAAGTAAATCTTTAATGACTATACAACGTTACAAAGGTCTTGGTGAGATGAACCCTGAACAACTTTGGGAAACTACCATGGATCCTAAGGTTAGATCCTTTTTACAAGTTTCAATTGAAGATGCTATTCAAGCAGATTTATGGTTTACATCTTTAATGGGTGATGATGTCTCTGAACGTCGAGAATATATAGAAAAGCATGCACATTTTGTAAAAAATCTAGATATATAATTTTTTATATTTATATAAATTTATTTTTTGGCTAAATAAAAAAGAGATGGTTTTCAACCATCTCTTTTTTATTTAGCTTTATTAATTATAACTTAAAAATTTTTATAAGATTCAAATCAATTTATATTATAGTAATACCAACCTGAACTATCATTCAACAACAATACACTTTAAAAAAATCACTTTCTATTTTTTAATTACCCATTTCATCTTCATCATCAGGTTGAGTAGATTCACAACTATCATCTTCCATGTTGCTATCCTGCCTACTATCATGCCTAACATATCTCCCAAGTTCTGGATCATAATATTCATAACTACCAGCATGCTGCATACTAAAACCAGAGATTGGGAATAGAAATAAACACAAAAAAATAATATTTCTAAAAATTTTAATATTCATATTTTTCTAAAAAATAAAACTATGCCCCATTAAAATTTAAATCCAAGGCCGCCAACACACCATTTTTTACATATTCATCAATCTTACCCTGAATTTCTTTTGACAATTCTTTGATAGGGTTAAAATTTAAATTTAACCATGTAAGTTTCGTTAATTTATTTATATATGTTGGAACATATATAAATAAATTAAAACTTAGATCTAGACATCCAAGTTCTTTTAAATTACTAATTTGCTTAGGCAATTTTGTAAGCTTATTATGGCTTAAAATTAGTGTCTTAAGGTTTGTTAATTTACCAATTTGTGAAGGTAGCTTCGTAAATTGATTATCAGATAAATTTAGATATATCAGTTGATCTAAGCCTAGAACATTATTAGTTAAATAATTTACAAACTTATTTTTACTAGACAAAAAGGCTGGGCCTGGAGGATCATCTAAATCTAAATTAAAATCATAAATTAAATTTTTAAAAATTTTTATGCCAAAAATTTTAGATGGTAAACTTTTAAGCCTATTTTTACTTAAGTCCAACACTTCAAGATTTCTCAGTTTGATTATTTTTGGTGACAATTTTGTTAGCTTATTATCTGATAAATTTAAAACTTCAAGGCTTTTTAAATTAAAAATTTCTTCAGGCAATGTCGTAAGTTTATTACCACTCAAAACAAGCTCTTTTATTTTTAAGATTTCAGCAATCGCAATATAAAATAAAAATTTACTTCGAGTATGCAGCTCTCCCAAGCCAGAATATCCTAAGTATAAAATATTTCGTTCTTTAAAATATTTATCAAATTTTTCATCAAATTCTTTTTCATCAATCCCTAACTTTTCTAAAATCTCTTTTTTTTCTGGTGCATTATCTATGCAAAGTTGTGCATCTTTTAAAAGCTTTTCATGACCAAATTTTCTTGAGAATTTTAGGTAATAATGAGGAAATTGCGAAGATAAAATATCTGAAAAATTAAAACCAATTAAAAATAAGATAGAAATAAAAATATTTCTAAAAAAATGCATAATGCCCCACAAAAAATAAATTTAATTTTTACGTTACATTTAAAGCCTATAAGATAAATATTTTTATTGCAAACACCCTACAGATCGCATAATCTATATTTTTAAAATAAATTTTTAATTAAAATAATTTTTCAGAAAATAGTTTACAAAATTAACATTTGAAAATATTTTGTGTAATTCTATAACAGGACTTATATAATTACACAAATATATTCTAAACAAGCTATAGATCTAATTATTTTTATAAATAAATTTTATTCACAACTTAAAAAAGCATTAATTAAAGTTTTTTTTGCCTGGCAATAAGAAAGGCCACGACTTTGTAAAAAGAAAAGCTGTTCAGAATCCAATCTACTCATTGCAGCGCCGTGTCTACAATCAACATCATCAGATTCTATTTCTAATTTTGGTTTTGAAATAACTCTTGAATCAGTGCTTAATAAAAGATTTCTATTTACTTGTTTTGCTTCAATTTTTTTCACAAATTTAGGTACACAAATAATATTATCGCATAAAAGTGTAGAATTTTGGCACAAAACGGCATTTATAGTTAAGTCGCTTTTAGTAAAGCTAGCCTGATGATCTTGTATCGTTTTAATATTAAAAACTTTATTTTTATTTTCTCTAATTATACAAAAGGCTTTTGCTTGGGAATTTTGGCCAATAAATTTAAAAATAATTTCTTTTTCATTTAGCTCAGATTTAGTAGTTGCACAAGTTTTCTTAAAAAAATAATTTATAAAACTGTTTTCTTGCAAAGTTATTTCTATTTTGCGACCAGCTAAATTATTTAAATCAGAATTTTCAGTTAAACTCTCCAATAGGTCGTCTAATAAATTAATATTAATATTTTTGTCTAAAATAATTTTTATATAATCACAAGAATTTGTTTGTTTTTGCGATAAAAATATTAAGTTTTTTAAACTAATAATTTTTGTATCAGTAATTTTTGTCCCAACTTGAAAATCTTGCTTGTTAGCTAAATCAAGTAAATTTTTATTAATTAAAATTTCAAAAAAATTATTAGTAATATTATTTTTATTATTTTGCATCTGCATTACACATCCCTCCTATTCCAGCTTGAATTAATCTATCAATCTCTAATGCATATTCAGAGGGCAATTCTTTAATTATCGGCTCTACAAAGCCATGAATAATTAGAGTTTGCGCGTCTTGAGAATTTAAACCGCGAGCCATTAAATAAAAAATTTGCTCGTCTACAATTTTATTAACTCTTGCTTCGTGCCCCACATCAACATTGTTATTAGAAACGTCTATAATTGGATAAGCGTCTGAGCGAGATTTATCATCCAAAATAAGACCATCGCACTGCACAAAAGATTTACTTTTTTTAGCATTTTTTGTGATTTTTACCAAGCCTCTATAACTTGCTCTTCCGCCATTACTACTTAAAGATTTAGATACAATTTTAGAACTTGTATTTGGTGCCAAGTGTATTATTTTTGCGCCTGTATCTTGAATTTGATTATTATCTGATGCAACAGAAAAGGACCAAACCGCAGCTTTTGCACCATTTTCTTTTAAAATTACTGATGGATATTTCATTGTAACTTGACTACCAACATTGCAATCTACCCATTCAACACTCGCGTTTTCATATGCAATTGCTCTTTTAGTCACCAAATTATAAACATTTTTGGACCAATTTTGTATTGTATAATATTTAACTTTTGCATTTTTTTTTGCAATTATTTCAACAACGGCACTATGCAAAGAACTAGCTGAATATGTATTTGCAGAACAACCTTCTATGTAACTTACAGAACTATTTTCATCTGCAATAATTAAAGTTCGTTCAAATTGACCTAATTTTTTCGAATGCATTTTATAGAATGCCTGCAAGGGCACTTTGACGTGAATTTTTGGTGGTACATAAATAAAACTACCTCCACTCCAAACGGCGCTATTTAGTGCTGCAAATTTATTGTCACTAAAATTTACGACTGTTCCAAAATATTCTTTAAATATATCAGGATATTTTTGTAAAGCTATATCTGGAGAGCAAAAAATAACGCCTAAAGATTCCCATTCTTTTTTCAAATGGTGATATACAATTTCTGATTCGTACTGAGCACCCAAACCACCTAAAGATTCTTTTTCTATTTTCTGAAGATTTTCCTGTTCAAAACTTTTTTTGATATTTTGTGGCAAATTTTGCCAATTATTTTCCGATTTATCCCATGCCCTTAAATAAAAACAGAGATCATCAAAATTTAAATTCTCTAAACTTGGCCCCCAATTTTGCATTTTTTTATTTTTAAAAAAATTAAAAGCCGCAAGCCTATAATCTTGCATCCAATTAGGCTCATTTTTTTCTTTTGAAATTTGTAAAACAATTTGCTCATTTAAACCATGTTTCGCCTTAAAAACATGTTCAATATTATCAGAACAAATAGCATTACATGAAAAACAGTTATTATTTTTTTTAATTTTTTTTTCTAAATTCATAGATTATATTATACCAAAAATTTTCAATTTGTATATAAAATGTTTTTTAGATTAATAACCGGAAAAATCAATATCGTAAGCTAATTTAATGTCCCCGGATCTAATTATTTGACCATCTTTTATAATATGAACAAAATCAGGTTTTAAATATTCAAAAGTTTTTGTATTATGTGTAATTATGAGTAGAGACATTTCTTTGTTTTTTGCCCTAATTTTGTTTATATAAGAACATATTAATTTAAGAGCATCAACATCAAGACCAGAATCAATTTCATCAAGTATTACCAATTTTGGTTCCAAAACAGCCATTTGTAAAACTTCGATCTTCTTTTTTTCACCTCCAGAAAACCCAACATTTAGCGATCTATCTATAAAATTTGGGTCTATTTCTAAATCTTTAACTTTTTCAAATAACATTTCGTTAAAAGATGCAAAATCTAGTTCATTTTCTGAACCCAAGTATATTGCATTATAAGAATTTCTTAAAAAATCCCTTATTTTTACACCTTCAATTTGAATGGGGTACTGAAAAGTTAAAAAAATACCAGCTTTTGCTCTTTGATCAACGGATAAATTCTTCAAGTCTTGCCCCAAATATGAGATCTTTCCAGAAATTATTTTATATTTGGGATGCCCCATCAAAGTGTAGGCTAAAGTTGTTTTGCCTGAGCCATTTGGACCCATAAGACCATGAATTTGTCCACAATCTAGTTCTAAATTCAAATTTTTTAAAATATGCTCGTCTTGAACACTAACATTTAAATTTTCTATTAACAGTAATTTTTTCACAAAAAACCTAATTAAAATTATATAAATTTAATAATTCCAATAATACAAACAAGTATATAATAAATACATCAATAAAAATAGGGCTTTGATAAACAAAAGCCCTATTTTTATAAATTAAAAAAATAATTTATCACTTATTATTTTAATTTATTTTTTTAATTCCTTTTTTTCATTCATTTCTTTTTTGTGCATTTCTTTTTTGTGATTTTTTTTGCTTTGTTTCTTTGTTTTGGATTTATGTTTCTTCTCGTGTTTTCTATCTTTGTCTTTTTTATCATCACCCATGCTATGACCAATTAATCCACCAGTAACTGCACCAATTGCACCACCAGCTAAAGCACCACCACCACCACCAGCAGCACCACCAATACCAGCACCAGCAGCACCACCAAGAATTACACCTCCCACAGTTTTTTCTTCTTTAGTACAACCGGCAAGCAATAAACCTGCTAAAAGAATACTAACCCCTAGCATCGATTTATATTTATTATTCATGATTATCCCCCTTCTTATTAATATTAATAAAATACTCTACATTAAAATTTTTTAATTCATATATGTTTCAACTAAATATATTCTAATATAAATTAATTACATATTTAAAGAGTTTTAGTAAAATTTTTTAAAATTCCATAAAAATTAAGCATTAATTAGACAAAATATGAGAAAAAATAATTAATAAAGCAATTATTATAGCATTCAAAAAAACGGCATCAAAACGATCTAAAAGCCCTCCATGTCCTGGTAATAATACACCGGTATCTTTTAAACCATTTTTTCTTTTAAGAAAAGAAATCGAAATATCACCAAAAAAGCCAGTAATAGTTAACAAAATAGAAAGAGAAATAATTGTTAAAAAACTTTTAACATAAGCAACAAATGGGAATATATAAATCCCAGGCAAATATAATATATTAAAAATCAAAATTCCAACAAAACCACCAAATAAACCTTCCCAGGATTTACCAGGGCTAATTTTAGGGCAAATTTTATGTTTACCAAATAATTTTCCAAGAATAAAAGCACCAGTATCTCCAACCCACGAAACTATAAATGGGTATAGTGGAAACAAAATATTTTGTGATCTATATGCATGATTTAAAAATATTAAAATTAAAATAGGCAAAATTGGATAAAAAAAAGAAATAAATAAATATTTTAAAATACCAGAAATAGTCCTCCTATTTGTTGATGGCAAAAGCTTAGGCCATTCAAAAAATAATATAATTAGCAAAATAGCTAATAATATAAAAGAAAATAAAAGTGCAGAGTGTATATATGCATAAAAAAAACAAAAACCTAAAATTGAACCCGAAATAACTCTTTTGAAAATCTCACTTTTAAAAAAATTAATCATGTTTGTAATCTATCTTTCTTAAAATTAATCCACAACCTTCTGCTTTTAACAATTTTTGATGCGGACTTGGGTTATCCAAAATATTTTTTAAATAATCAATAGATAAATCTGGTCTTCTTGCTACATCCAAAGCATATCCAACCATTCTACGAATTTGAAATCGTAAAAAACTTTTACCTTTAATAACCACTTGCAATAAATTGTGTTTTGAATATTTTCGCAAATCAATAGAATCAATTATACGAACAGGATTTTTTTGTTCTTCTATTCCAATTTTACAAAAAGACCTAAAATCGTGTTCTCCAATATAAAGTTTTAAAGCACGCTCAAATTTTTCTAAATCAATTTTGTTATTATAATTACAAAACCAACCAAAGCGCGCAACAAATGGCGATGGTCTTTTTAAAAAAAAATTATAGTAATAAGTTTTTTGTAAAACATTTTTGCAAGGATGAAAATTGTTATCAATTTTTTCTATTTGTCTTATTAAAATACTTTTAGGTAAAATAGCATTCCAGGCATTTAATATTATTTTAGAATCTAAATTTAATTCTGTTCTAAATTTTGCAACCTGACCAAAAGCATGGACACCGGAATCTGTACGTGAAGCACCAACTAAAGATATTTTTTGTTTAAAAGTTTTGTAAAAAGCATTTTGCATACAAGTACAAATTGTTGGCTTATCTAATTGCGACTGCCAACCACAAAAATCTGTGCCATCATAGGCAATTATTATTTTAAAATATTGCATTAAAATCCCACTTGTCACGTCATAGTCTTAATATAAGTGAATAATAAAAAATACCCCCATCTAGACAAGAAGTCTAAGACAGGGGAAATGGAGGTTATCGATCAAGTTGATGGAGTAATCATACATTAGTTAATAATAAAAATCAATCAAATTTTTTATATAAATTTTTTTTATCAAAAATATTTATATAAATTTTTTTATACAGATCAACTGTATTATCAATATCAAATTTAAATTTAACTAAATTTAAATTATTAATTTTTATTTTTTCTCTTAATGCCGAATTGTAATAAATATTTTGCATAGCCTGGGCTAATTTTGATGCATTATTAGCAGGCACAATAAAGCCATTTTCATAATCTGTAAGCACATCATGTTTTTCATATCTATGTGTTGTTATTATTGGCAAACCAAAACAAAGAGCCTCTAATAAAGAAATAGAGAGTCCCTCACTTTGAGAAGAAAGAACAAAACAATCAAAAATTTTATAAAATTTTAAAACTTCAGTTTGTTCTCCTGCAAAAAATATTTTATGAAAAATACCTAAATCTTTTGCTAATTCTTCTAATTTTGATTTTTGTGAACCATCACCAACCAAAATTAATTTAATATCGTGAGCCCGCTCACACGCGTTCGCGCTGAACTTGTCGAATGGTGTTTTAGCTTTAAGTTCATGGTGAGTCTGTGGAATCCATTTGAACGAACACTGCTTTAAAAAAATAGCAAAAGCCTTTATAAGTAGATCGTAAGATTTTATTGGCTCTAATCTACCAACTGCACCAAAAACAAAAGTATTTTGAATAAAACCTAATTTTTCTTTATCAAAACTTATTTGTTCTGCTTTCTTAATAATATTTTTATAATCTATCCCATTGGGAATAATATTTAATTTTGATTTTATAAGATTTTTATTTTTGTGATTTTTAATTATTTTTTGAAAACCATCTTTTGCTGTGTTAGAAACAGCAATATAGTATGCAGGAAAATTTAAAAATAATTTTTCCAAAAAAATTCTTAATTTACCATCATGCAAAAAATTGCTATGCAAATCACAAATAACAGGAATTTTTAATTTATTGCCAATTATTCGAGCAAAAATATTTGCTGCCCACAAAGCAGAATGAATTATGTCTGGATTGATTTTTTTTATAATTTTTTTTAATTTAAAATAAAAAAAGGGATCATACTTACAAAATATCCCATTTACTTTATAAGTATCAATCCCTAATTTTTTTATTTTATCAACATTAGATCCATCGTAAAAATATATTACGTAGTTTTTTATGTTCTTATCTTCTTTAAGATTAAACAAAAGGTTATAAAGAGCTGATTCTGCACCTCCAATTTTTAAACTTGTAATTAGGTGCAATACTTTCAACTATTTACTCAATTGTTTCTGTTGAAGAGATATCAATTTCTTTATCAAAAAAACTTTGTAATTTTTTACTTCTAGATGGATGGCGTAATTTTCGTAAAGCCTTTACTTCAATTTGACGAATACGCTCACGCGTTACTGAAAAATCTTTGCCTACTTCTTCAAGAGTATGTTCTGATGCTACATCAATACCAAAACGCATTTTTAAAACTTTTTCTTCTCTTGGAGTTAAACTTTTTAAAACTTCACGAACTTTTTCTTTCAAATCATCATTAACAACAGCATCGACGGGAGTATACTCATTTTCATCTTCAATAAAATCTTTTAAATAAGTATCATCACTATCTCCCACTGGAGTTTCTAAAGAAACAGGTTCTTTAGATATTTTGATAATATTTTTTATTTTCTTTTCATCCAAATTAAGTTCTTTTGCCAATTCAGCATAACTCGGTTCTTTACCTTCATTTTGAATATAAGAACGAGTAAGTTTATTAATTTTACTCAAGGTTTCTACCATATGAACTGGAACACGAATCGTTCTAGATTGATCAGCAATTGCTCTTGTAAGAGCTTGACGAATCCACCACGTTGCATAAGTAGAAAATTTAAAGCCTCTTTCAAATTCAAATTTTTCTACAGCTTTTAATAAGCCAATATTACCTTCTTGAATCAAATCAAGAAAATGCAAACCTCTGTTTATATATTTTTTAGCAATATTTACAACAAGTCTTAAGTTTGCTCTTGCAAGATCATCTTTTGCTAATTTATCTTTTCTTTGAGCTACAACAAATTGTTTATAAAATTTAAAAGTATTTTCTTTATTTAAACCACCTTCAGATTCAATTTTTTTTATCAATTTTTGATTTGTACGAATTTCACGATCTAACTGCTCTATTTGCTGCAAATCTGTATCAGTTTTTTTCTTGATATTTTGATAAAATTTTAATTTCTCTTCAAGAGATTTAATATCTTCTTCTCTTTCATTAATTTTTGAAACAACTTTTTCTATTTTTTTTCCAAGCTTGCGAATAAGTTTGTTAGAAAATTTTATACCCTTTATAAGATTAATTTTTTCCTGTCTATTTTGTTCAACTTTTGCAAGCATCTCTTTTTTCTTTAATTCTTTATCTAATTGACCTCTATAAGATTTAAAAATCTTATCTTCATTTTCAATGACGTCTTTTATTTCTTTTATTTTTTTTAAAAAGTTAATTCTTTCTTCCTCAAATTTTGGAGAATTATCTTCATCAAAATCAGAAAATTGAATTAAATCTTTTAAAATTACAGGATCTTTAATAAGTCTTTCTTCTAATCCCAATATTTCTTTTGTAACAAATGGGAATTGGGCTATCGCATCTATGGAATCTCTTTTTCCTTGAGCAATTTTGGTCGAAATAACTTTTTCAGTTTCTTTATTTAAAAGAGGTATTTTACCTATTTCTTTAAGATAAAGTTTTACAGGGTCATTTAATTGACCTGGTTCTGAAAAACTTTTTATTTTTACATTTTTTTCAACAATATCATCTACAGGAACCTCGGTAGATAATTCAGCTCTTTCTAAAGATTGTTGAATATAACCTTTATTTTCAAAGGAACCATCTTCTTCGCGAACTAATCTACCAAAATCATCAACACCAGCTTCTAATTCTTCTTGTGACATTAATGCAATATTTTCTTTTTCAAGAATGTGAAGCAATTCATTACCTTCTTCTTCTGGAAGTCTATGTTTACGAGAAAAAGCAATCAATTCTTCATAAGATAAAACACCGCCTATTCGTCCTTTTTCTACCAATGCATCAACCTGTTTTGTAATGTCTTTTAGTTTCTGTACACCATGAACATCCCTTTTTTCAGGTTTTTTGATAGCACTACGTGTACTACTTTTTATAATTTTTTTTATACTACTTACTTTTATTTTATCATCTGTTTTATCAATTATTTTGTCACTCTCTTTTATGGATTTCACTTCTATTACTTCTTTATTTATTTTAGGTTTATCTGTTTTTTTTATCTTGTTAGTAATTTTATCTTTTATTTTTTTTTCTTTAATTTTCTCTGTTTTTTTTATTGAATCTTTAATTTTGTTTTTTATTAATTTAGCAGTTTTTTTAACAATCTTCACAATTTTTTTATTTTTAATTTTTTTCATATTAACCCCCTGCTTTGAATATTTTTTTTAAATTTAGAAAACACACTTAATAACCTTTGTAATTCTTGAGTATTACCTTGCTGTTTTGTTTTTAATATTCTTAACTTCATATCTTGAACAATTTTTTTCCAATTTTCTTTATAAAAAAGAAACAATAACTGTTCAAATAAATCTTTAGATTCGACTGGTTCAAATTTTAAACTGCATTTTATCACCCAGTCCTTATAAGGCTCCTCTAAAATATTCAAAAGATCTTTGAATATTTCAGATTTTCTAACTTTATCTAACAAAAATTGGATATCCTGCATAAAATATGAGATTAAATCATTATCAATTATAAATTTATCAGTTTTATCCATATTATTGATTATAGCAGAAAAAATCCTTTCTTCCAGTAAAGATGCTTTTATTTCTTGACTTTTTGAATTTTTAATTTCTTCATTTTCTGTGTTTTGTTTTACCACAAATTCTCGCGATTGCACTCCTCCCATGTTTTTAACCTCAAGTATTTGCTTTTTTAATGTTTGCATTGGCATTTGCATAATTTTTGCAGCTCTTTGCAATAAAATTTCCTGTTTAAAACAATCAGATAAACCTGCAATAAGTTGAATAATTTTTTGACTTAAATCCATTTTATCCGATAAAGAAGACCCTAAAAATTTACCCGCGTAAGTATCAACAAAAAAAGAAAAAATATCTTCAGATTGTTTTAACAATAAATCTAAATTTCCATTTTTATTCAAAAAAGAGTCTGGATCTTCTTTAATTGGAAGTTTTATAATACGTAATTCCATGTTTACATTCCAACAAAGTTGAGTAAGGCGTAAAATAGCATTTTGACCAGCAGAATCCCCATCATATAAAACATAAAGCGTGTTAATAAACCTTGATAAAAGATCAAGATGATTTTGAGTGCAAGCAGTTCCCAATGTTGCAATTACATTATTATAACCATATTTGGACATTGTAATACAATCAAAATACCCTTCAACCAAAAATGCATAATTCTTTATTTGCATCTCTTTTTTGGCTAGATCAAGGCCAAATAAAAGTTTACCTTTACTAAAAAATGAAGATTCTTTGCTATTATAATATTTAGCTCTTTGATCAGATTCTTTAAAAATTCTGCCTCCAAAACCACAAAATCTTGACATTGAATCTTTTATTGGAAAAATAATTCGTTCTTCAAAAGGAGAATATAAAACAGATTTTCCTTCCATCAAAATACCAATTTCAAGCAAATCTTTTACCAAAACACCATTTTTTGATATTTCTTTTACAAAATTATTTATAAAACGAACTCCACCAGCAAAATAACCAATATTAAAATATTCAATTTCTTTTTTTAAAATATTTCTTTTTTTGAGATATTCAAGAGCGTAATTATCTGACAAAAGTTGTTTATTAGCAAAATTAGCAACAGTTTGACACAATTTAAAAAAATTTTTCTGCTGATTTCTTTTATTTATTGCTTCTTTGTTTGAAATAGATTCTTTAATATGTTCAGGAATTTGTAAACTGTATTTATCAACCAAAAAATTGAGAGATTCAATTTGTGACATATTTTCTATTTTAGCCACAAAGGATATTAAATCCCCTCCTGCGTGACATCCAAAACAATAAAAAATCTGTTTATCTGGACTAACAGTAAAAGAGGCATCCTTTTCCGAATGAAATGGACAAGAGCCTTTCCAATAACTCCCTGCAGGCTTAATCTTTACATACTCACCTATAACGTCCAAAATAGAAATATTAGATTTTACAAAATCAAATAAAGACATAATTTTAAAATAAATATTATTTTTTATTTAGCTATTATTTTATTTAGTTTTAATTTTGTTAAAAAAACCGATCCACAAAAGACCTAGTCCAGCAAAAACGAATATAACAATAGCAACTAATTGAGAATAAGATAATAAAGTTGAAAAATTGTTTAAAAAATAACAATTTTGAATGTAATCTCGGCTTCCTCTCCAAAAATCTACACCAAACCTAGCTATACTTTCTAAAAGCAAATATAAAAACAGAATTTGGCCAGGTTTATAATTGAATTTTGATCTCACATATATCAGTATAAAAATTAAAAAAGAAGCTAAACTCGAATATATCTGAGCAGGATGCAAAACAATATTTAATGGTGCTAAACTTTCTGGATTAGTAAATACAACACCCCATAACATATTTTTGTTGCATACAGATCCATAACAACATCCAGCCAAAAAACATCCTATGCGAGCGATAGATTGCATCAATGGTGCGTATGTTGATATTAAATCAAAAAATGGTAATATCTTAACCTTTTTAAAATTCAAATATATAGGGAGCACAACTAATACACCAATTATTGACCCTAAAAGACCAAAACCTCCAATCCATGGATAAAATATTTCTAATTTATTATTTGCAAAAGAACTCCATTCTTCAAGTACAAAAAATAACCTACCACCAATTACAGCAGATATAAATCCAATAAAAACAGCATTAAAAAATAAATCACTTGATATAATTTTGGGTCTTATTGGATTTTTATGAGACAAATATATAAGTAATAAAAATCCAATAGCTATCATTACTCCATAACTATTTATTGATAATTTTCCGTAAATATTAATTATACGTGGATACATAAAATTTTATTAATTTAGAATTTGGTGGCGGGGGCTGGATTTGAACCAGCGGCCTTTGGGTTATGAGCCCAACGAGCTACCAGGCTGCTCTACCCCGCGAAGAATTTTCAGAATCAATTTTTCATTACTAGTTAAATTATAAGATGCATAAAATAAATGTCAAACAGATTTTATAAGAAAATTAAATAGATTTTTTGAAAAAATTAAACAAAAATAATTATGTGTATATAAAATTTTATTCAATAATTTTATTATTCTTTACAAGATAATTAAATTTTGCACCCACAAGTATTGCAGCTACTATCCAAACACTGACTAACCCTAAAGCAACAATGGTGCCGTAAAACATAAGCAGGGTAATCGAATCTTGAAAAATATTATTTATTCCTGATCCTGCAGCTTTTCCAAATCTTCCACCAAACATGTCAATCCAGCTTTTTGCCTTAAATTTAACATCTTTACTGGTTGGAATATACATCATCTCTTTTGATGGATTATTAAGAGCGTAACTTAAACTTTTAATGGCAATCATAGCAATAAGAGCTGCCCATAACCCTTGATGTAAATACAAATTAATAGTAACAACACCAATCGCAATTGGAAAAGCTAATAAACAAAATATAAGCCCAAAACTTCTCATTAAATAACTAGTACCAACTAAAGCTAAAATTAAAGCTACAAAATTTGCATATTGGCCATAAAGCCCCATAAAAGCAGTAAAGCTTTCAGGTGTTAAAAATGTTTGTTCAGCCAATACTTTCATTTGATAATCAACTATTGTGCCTATGACTTCATAAAAAGTTGCAATTACAAAAATTCCTAGTAAATATTTTTTTGTGCATAAAAGTTTTAATCCTTCCCAAATCCCTGTCGGTTTTTGATCATTTTGAACAACAGCAAACTCATCTGAATAATCACGATTTTTAATAAAACGCATAAATATTTTTATTACAATTGAAACAATAAAAATAAACAAAGCTGCTATGCAAAACAAAAGTGGCAATCCTAATTTTTCAGAATATGTTGCCAAAGTTGGTCCCAAAATTCCACCAAGCTGTCCACCAGAAACTATTAAAGCAAAACCTCTTTTTGCGGAATCTGAATCAACTGAACTTGCAACAAAAGACCAAAATAATGCGATAAGTATCGATCCCATACTTTCTATAGAAACATAACATACCCACCCCAAAATTCTATCACAAGATTTAACGGTATTAGCAAGACCTATTGTCGGATGTAAAAGTAAAAGACCTATTATTAAAAATAAAAAGCCATAAAAAAAACTTATAATATAAAACAACTTATCTTTTTTATATACATTGACCAATTTTGAATAAATAAGAATCAAGGGAATCATTATGATTAATGTCAATACTTTGGCTTTGGGCTGATAAGACATACCTATTAAACTTTTAAAAATGCCATCTTTTAATGGGCGCAACAACCAATACGACGCAATAGTAAAAAATAGGGCCAGAGATAAAAGTCCAAATTTTTTAACTTCTTGCTTATTTAAATCCCCCCATAAAAATTGCAAAATTTTGTGCAACATAAAAACTCAAAAATCCAATTGTTCTAATATTGTAAAAAATCTAAATAGCCGACCATATATATAATAAACGGCCGGCTACTTAAAATTAAGAGCGAGAGTAAATCTATCAACTAAATTTATTCTATAATTCTATTTTCTTTTGTCAATTTGTTAAATGATCTACCTACAAAAAGAGCCGCTATAATCCAAACACCAACAAGGCCAAGCGCTATCAATGTTCCATAAAGCATAAGGGCTTCAATAGAAGCTGCAAATGTATTATTTACAGCAGAACCGGTTGCTTTTGCAGAACGAGCGCCAAACATGTCTATCCAACTTTTTGATTTAAATTTAACGTCTTTACTTGTTGGAATATACATCATCTCTTTTGATGGATTGTTAAGAGCATAACTCAAACCTTTAACAATAATCATTGATGCAAAAACTGTCCATAACATTGGATTAATGTATACATAACTGACTACCAAACCAACAGCTATTGGAAAAGTTAAAAGACAAAATGTTAAACCAAAACGTCTCATTAAATAACTTGTTCCCAACAAGGCCATAACCAAAGCAAGAACATTTGCACTTTGACCAAAAAGACCTAAAAAAGCCGTAAAAGCTTCTTTACTTGGATATGCTTGTTTTGCCAAAACTTTCATTTGATAATCCATTATTGTACCAATAACTTCATAAAATGTTGCAATTGCAAAAACACCCAAAAGATATGGTCTTGTTACAAGCAATTTTAAACCTTCAAGCATACCTGTTTTAGGTTTTTCTTTTTCTGGAACCGCCGTACTAACCGCGCTACTAGTGGTCATGAAAAACATAATCAAAATTGGTACAATAAATACGCCAACTGCAGCAATAACTGTAAGTAATGGTAGTCCTAAATTTTCTGCATATCTGTCAATTGTAGGACCAAGAATTGATCCAAGTTGTGCACCTGAGATAATTAATGCAAAACCTCTTTTGGCTGAAGCAGGATTTGTTGAACTAGCAACAAAAGACCAGAACAATGCAACTATTATTGATCCCATACTTTCTATCATTACATAAGAAACCCAACCAAGTAATCTGGAAGAAGATGCAACTTCATTTGCCAAACCAATTGTTGGATGAGTCAATAAATAAGCAACAAATAAAAAGCCTGCTCCATAAAAACTGCAAATTACATAAAATAATTTGTGCTTTTCAACCAAGTCAACCAACTTTGAATAAAGAAAAACAAGAGGGATCATAACAAATACAGAAAGAATTTTGGCTAACGGTTGATATTCTAAACCAACTAAAGATGCAAAAATACCGTCCTTTAAAGGTCTTAATAACCAATAAGACCCTATTATAAAGAAAAATATAACAGCAAGAAAACCAAATTTCTTTAATTCTTCACCAGATAAATCACCCCACAAAAAACGCAATGGTTTTGGCAACATAAAAAATATCTCCTAAATATAAAAACTTATAAATAAAAACTAATCGCTTAAAAATAAAAACTCATACTGATCGATAAATTAAATAAATCAGCATGAGAAAACATAAATTTAACACAAAACTAAAAATAATCAATTGCTCAATAAATTCAAAATTACTAATGCTTTATTGTCTATAAGTGAAAAAATACCCCCATAAACATCCATTTCTTGTTCATTTGAATTTATTTTTTTGTAAATAAATTTACTTCGCTCTTTTAATAGCGAAACAATTGGTGAATGATCAGGACCGACAACAAAATTACCATTCGGACTTTGTACCTCAATCCATTCAACTTGAAAAATTTTTCTTTCTGAAAAATCAACTATCTCTAATTCAAACGAATTATTGTCTTGATTCATAAAAAAATCAGCCTATTTTAATTTTGGCTTTTTGAAATGCCTCATCCAAAGTTCCAACCATATAAAATGCTTGCTCTGGCATATTATCGCATTCGCCAGAAACTATTTTTACAAAATCATCAACAGTTTGTTCCCGATGAACAAATCTACCTGGAATATTTGTAAATTGCTCCGCAACAAATAATGGTTGTGTCATAAATTTTTGCATTTTTTTAGCTCTGTAAACAATAAGCTTATCTGAATCAGGAAGCTCATCCATGCCCATTATAGCTATAATATCCTGCAATTCTTTGTATTTTTGTAAAACTTTTTGAACAGCTCTTGCTACATCATAATGTTTTTGACCAACAATTTCCGGTTTTAAACCACTGGAAACAGATTCTAAAGGATCAACTGCTGGATACAAACCAGCTTGTGCAATACTTCTTGATAAAACTGTGCTAGCATCTAAATGCTGAAATGTCGTAGCAGGTGCTGGATCTGTATAATCGTCTGCGGGAACATAAACCGCTTGAATAGACGTTATTGAACCTCTTTGTGTACTTGTAATTCTTTCTTGTAACATACCCATTTCAGATGCTAATGTTGGTTGATAACCTACAGCAGAAGGCATACGGCCAAGCAAAGCAGAAACTTCTGATCCAGCTTGAACATATCTAAAAATATTATCTATAAATAATAAGGTATCTTTATCTTCTTCATCTCTAAAATATTCAGCCATGGTCAAACCTGTAAGGCCAACACGTAATCTTGCTCCAGGCATTTCTCCCATTTGGCCAAAAACCAATGCTGTATTTTTTATAACACCAGAAGATTTCATTTCAAGCCAAAGTTCATTACCTTCTCTAGTTCGTTCTCCAATACCAACAACAACTGAGTACCCACCATGTTCTATGGCAACATTTCGGATTAATTCTTGCACAACAATGGTTTTGCCAACCCCTGCACCGCCAAATAAGCCTATTTTTGAACCTTTTATATATGGACATAACAGGTCTAAAACCTTAATACCTGTTTCCAATATTTCTTCGCTTATTTTTTGTTCAACTAAACTTGGAGCAGATCTATAGATTGGCCATTTTTTTTCAGATTTAAAATTTTTTGATCCATCGATTGGTTGTCCAAGAACATTAAAAATATGACCCAAAACTTCTCTGCCAACTGGAACAGTTATAGGCTCACCTGTATCTTCAACTTCTAGACCACGAGTTATACCTTCTAGCGGCTCTAAGGCTATGCAACGCACAATTCCATCTCCAAGATGTTGTGCTACTTCTAGACTTATTAACCCCGTGCCACAGGCCAAGCTTTCACATTTTCCTTGGCAGGCTATTATCAATTTATTATGAATATCAGGCACATTTTGTTGACTAAATTTAACATCGACAACCGTTCCACTAATTCTTAAAACCCTTCCCACATTAGTATGTGGCTCAGAATTTTTTTGATCTATAGAATGCATTATTTGCCTTTAAATTTATATTTCAAAAAATATCTATTTTTAATAGTTTTAAACTGAACCCGATATTGTAGAACTTATTCCAAGAGAATTGTTTTGTAAAGAATATTAATTAAAAAAGTTTTTTTATTGAAAATACAAAATTTCAATTAAAAATTAAACTTTTAAAAAAATAAATTAAAACAAACAAATTTGTTTCATAATTAAACTTTATGTTATTATAATAAAAAAATATAAAAAATTTAGATATTTATTAGATATTCAAAGGGATAATCATGATAGCAAAAATTATAGCCAAAATTCTTGGAACAAAAAACGAAAGAGAATTAAAGCGTATACGTGCTATAGTTCAAAAAATAAACTCTTTCGAAGAAGGAATCCAAGCACTTCAAGACCATGAATTAACAGAAAAAACAAATATTTTTAGAGAAAGAATTTCTAGAGGGGAATCTATTGATAGTATTTTGCCCGAAGCTTTTGCAGTTGTACGTGAAACAAGTAAAAGAAAATTAAATGAAAGGCATTATGACGTACAATTGATAGGTGGCGTAGTATTACATGAAGGCAAAATTGCTGAAATGAAAACAGGTGAAGGTAAAACTCTTACTTCTACGTTACCATTATATCTTAATGCTCTCGAAGGCAAAGGTGCACATCTGATTACAGTAAATGATTATTTAGCAAAACGAGATGCCGACTGGATGAGCCCAGTATATCACCATTTAAATTTAGAAGTTGGTGTTATACAAAACATGATGAACGATGAAGAGCGTCAAAAAGCTTATAATGCCGATATTACATATGGAACAAATAACGAATTTGGCTTTGATTATTTGCGCGACAATATGAAATTCAATCTTAAAGACTATGTTCAAAGAGATTTGCATTATGCAATAGTAGACGAAGTAGACTCTATTTTAATAGACGAAGCAAGAACGCCTCTTATTATTTCTGGAGCAAGTGAAAAAGGTAGCAATCTTTATATGGTAGCAAATCGCGCAGTTCTTCCATTAAAAAAAGAAACGGATTATGAAATAGATGAAAAAGCGAAATCCGTACAGCTAACAGAATCTGGTATTGATAAAGTTGAACATACAATGAATGTTGACAATATTTATGCCCCAGAAAATATTCTTTATTTACATCACATACAGCAAGCATTAAGAGCAAATACGCTTTTTACAAAGGATGTCGATTACGTAGTAAAAGACGATGAAGTTTTAATTGTCGATGAATTTACAGGTCGTATTCTACCAGGAAGAAGATATAGTGATGGCTTACATCAAGCCTTAGAAGCTAAAGAAGGTGTAAAAGTTGAACGTGAAAATCAAACCCTTGCAACTATTACATTGCAAAATTATTTCAGAATGTATAAAAAATTAGCTGGTATGACCGGAACAGCAGAAACTGAAAGTTCAGAATTTTATAATATATATAAATTAGGCGTTGTTGTTATCCCTACTCATAAACCAATGATAAGAAAAGACGAACCAGATATAATTTTTTTATCAAAAGAAGATAAATTTAAATCTGTCGTTGAAGATATAAAATCATGTTATGAAAAAAAACAGCCCGTTTTGGTTGGAACAATAGCCATAGAAACATCTGAACATTTAAGTTATTTATTAAACCAACATGGAATACCACATAATGTTTTAAACGCCAAACAGCATCAAAGAGAAGCTGAAATAATCAAAGAAGCGGGTGAACCGGGCAAAATAACAATAGCAACAAATATGGCCGGCCGAGGTACAGATATAAAATTAACGCCGGAAGTAAAAAACGTTGGTGGGTTAAGAATCATAGGCACAGAAAGACATGAAAGTAGACGAATAGATAATCAATTAAGAGGTCGATCTGGCCGTCAGGGAGATCCTGGATCTTCAAAATTTTATCTTTCCCTAGAAGATGATTTGGTCAGGATTTTTGGTGGAGAAAAAATAAAAAATTATATGATCAAATTAGGAATGCAACCGGGAGAGAGCATCGAACACAAAATGCTTTCTAAACGCATAGAAAAAGCACAAGAAAAAGTTGAAAAACATAATTTTGGCATTAGAAAACATTTAATAGAATATGACGATGTTTTAAATCAGCAAAGAACTGTCATTTATAATTACCGCAGAGATATTTTAGAAGGTGAAGAACAATTACAAGGTTTAATTAAAAATATAATAAACGATATAATTAGTAATTTATTTGCAATCTATTGCCCTAAATCAATATGTGATCAACAAGCTGAACTGGAAATTACAGAGTCTATAGAAAAATTAACAAGTATTCCAAAAACAAACATTCAAGAAGTTTTTTCCCAAAATAAAGATAAATATAATACTGAAACCAAGCTTGCAGATTTTTTAATTTATGAATATGAAAAATACAGAAAATTGCTTCCAGAAGAAATAGTAAAAGATGCAGAAAAATGGATTTTGTTAGAAACGGTAGATCAAGCCTGGAAAAATCATTTACAAAACATTGATCATCTAAAAGAAGGTATCGGCTTACGTGGCTATGGACAAAAAAATCCACTAATAGAATACAAAAAAGAAGCTTTTGATCTTTTTCAAGAAATGATGTATCAAATTAAATGGGATATAGCTCAAAGAATATTTAGAATGAGACCTGAAAATTTTAATTCATCTGCAATTTATGAAATTGAAAAAGAAAAAGAAAAAGAACTTGAAAATTTACAGATAGGTGTGGATGAAAGCAATAAAGCTAGTAAAACAGTAAAAAGAGAAAATCCAAAGGCTGGAAGAAATGATTCGTGTCCTTGTGGTTCTGGCAAAAAATATAAAAAATGTTGTGGTCAATAAAGCCAATAGTCCGTATAATTAAATTTTGTATAATAAAATATTTTTAATACAAATATAAAGGACAATATGCTAATAACAAAAAATATTTATAAAATAAATATGTTAATTTGTTTTATTTTATTAACAGCATTAACTTCTTGTAGAAAAAATAAAGATAATGAGTCAAAAGATAAAATAGACACGAAAGGCAATTTGATGCAAAAAATGCAACCAAAAACAATTTTTTCTTTTTTTGGTGCCCCAGGATCTGGTAAGGGCACATTAGCAGAACAAGCTGTTGAAAAATTAGGATTTTTAAGTTTATCTACAGGAGATCTTTTAAGAGAAAATATCTCTCGAGGTACAGAGATTGGTAAAAAAGTAAAAAATTATTTAGACAAGGGTCAGTTAGTTCCAGATGATTTAATAACAGATATGGTTCAAAACTGGCTTATTGAAAAAAAAGAAACTGGTAAATCTATTATTTTAGATGGTTTTCCAAGAACAAAAGAACAAACTCAAAGCCTTATAGATATAATTAACAAAAATCTTCCTGAATATAAATTAAGAGTAATAGCATTAGACATTCCTGAAGAAGAAATAATTGCAAGACTTACAGGAAGAAGAATTTGCTCAAATAAAGAGTGCAAGGCTGTATTTAATATTTCAATGTCAGGAATTGAAGAAGGCGGTAAATGCCCTAAATGTGGTGGCACTTTAATAATTAGACCTGATGATAAACCAGAAGTTATTAAAGATCGTTTTACTGTATACAAGAAAAATGAGGGTGAAATTTTAGATTTCTACAAATCTGTCGGAAAAAATATAGAGATTCTTGATATTTCACAATTAAATAAAGAACAAGTTTTTGACAAATTCATTCAACTTCTTTAAAAATACTGAGTAGCAAAAAAATATTTTATGAAAAATAATTTTATAAAAACAAAAATATTTTACTTTATAATTTTAATTTTTTTTGTAATTTCACAAAAATTAGTAGCAGAAAATACATGTAAATCAGTATCAGAACGTGAAAAAAATCTTATTATTTTAGAACTTTTGAAAACAACTCCAAAAATCAAATCCGAAAAAAACGATTTTTATTATGGCTTGTTGTCAACAGGAGTTGCTTTATCTGCTGGAATTTTGTTAGAAATTATTTTAAAAAATATAAAACAAGAAAACTTATTTCCAGCATTATCTTTTTTAATATGTATCCCAACATATGTCACATCTTATTATTTAGCCCAAAAATATCTAAAAAAAGAAATTACCGTTACTTATTCAAGTCTTGTAAAAAACATAATAAAAAATTGGAATTTATATAAAATGTATATTCCTGAAGATTTTTATGAAAAATTTAATTTATTAGTCGAAAAATACAATCAAACTCAACTTATAAAAATTTCAGAATCTGAAAGTTGTGCTCTATTAATAGATTTAATCTCATGTTTAAAATTAAATATAAAAAAAATAAAAACCTTTCAAGAAACTTTGCCTGACACGACAACATGAACAGTTTTTTTATGCGTCAAATCATTTATTACCATTTTTTGTGCAATTCGATTAAATAAAGGTGCTGTTATTTGTGATGCCCACCAACCAGCACCTTTTGGTTCCTGAATAAAAGTAACAATAACTCTTTTATAATTATTTTTTTCTATTATTCCACCAAAAGAATAAACATGATCTAATCTTGAATATTTACCATTTTTTACTGCACGAGCAGTTCCTGTTTTTCCCATAACACGATAGTCTTGCAACCCCTGATTATAATGATCACCAATATTTTGCAAAATATTTTTTAGATCTGTGATCGCTTTGTCACTGTAGAGTTTTTCATGAGCCCTTCCCGTCTTCGAAGCTTGTTCATCATAAGCTGGCAATGTCAAAACAGGATCAAAATCATAACCATCATTTGCTATAATTCCAAAAGCTTTAGCTAGCTGCATAAGTGTCGCAGAAATTTCATAACCAAAAGACATCGTGATTACCGAAGGTCGAGACCAATTTTGTGGTGGGTTTACAAAACCACTTCTTTCCCCAGGAAAATTTATTCCTGTTTTTTTACTAAAACCTAATCGAACCAAATGTTCATAAAGCTTTGGGCCCAATCTTTTTGCAATTTTTGCAATTCCAATATTACTAGAATTTTGAATAACAAAATAAAATGGCACAATTCCTGTAGATTTCCAGTTTTCAACTCTAAATTTATCTATATATGCAACTTTACCTTCACAATCTATTAATTCATCAGAAGTAGTAACATGCTCTTCTAACGCAGCTAACGCAGTAAAAGTTTTAAATACAGAACCCAATTCATAACATTCTGTAACAATTCTATTTTTTGTATTCTCAATATTTTCTATATTTTTTTTATTTGGATCAAAGTCCGGATAATTTGCCATTGCAAAAATATAACCACTTTCAGGATCTAAAATAATAGCTGATCCAGATTTTGCTTCATATTGCTCAACTGCTTTTTTAACTTCATCATAAACAAGAAATTGTAATTTAGAATCAATTGTAAGCTGAACTAATTCACCTTTTTGACCTTCTTGCAAAATTTCTTTTTCAAAATAAAAATGTCCAGATCGAGCATCTTGTTCTAATTTTACAGTAGAAGGCAATCCTGCTAATTGTTTATTAAAAATTAACTCTATTCCAGCAATCCCAACATTATCAATATCAGTAAATCCAATAATAGTCGACATAGAATTAAAAGGATAATATCGTAGTGGCTCATTTATAAAATAAAGATCTTTCAAATCAAATTTTTTAAACCAATCTAGTCTTTCCTGAGGTAAATTTCTTTCTACCCATAAAAATTTTTTATTTTTATCAAAAATTTTTTCATAAACATTTTTAAAATATTTTTTTAAAAATTTTTGAGTTTTTTCTTTTTCGCTAAATTGTCTTGGTAAAATAAAAACAGAAGTAACATCAAAATTTAAAGCAAGTGGTTCTTTATAAATATCATAAATTTTTGCTCTTGGCTGAGTTAGCTTAAGTTCTGTTTCATATTGTTGTTTTGCTAGATTTTCAAAAAAATCTTTTTTATAAACTTGAATTAATAAAAATCTTGCCAAAATTATGAAATACAAAATTAAAAAAAATATTAAGATTACAAAAACTCTTGGTTTATAATTTTTTTTTAACATAAGAATTTATCCATTTTTAACTTTTTTTAACAATTTCAAAATTATTTACAACAGTAGTATTTGTTATAATTTGAGATAATTTTATTGGTACCATTCCAAATTTTTCTGTTGCATACAATTTTACTTTTTCCTGGTCTTTTAATTTATAAAAATAAATTAACAAGTTATCTTCCTCTTTTTTTAATTCATTAATCATCTTTTGGTTTTTTTGTTTTTTATAATTTAAATTTATTAATTGATTGTGCTGATAAATCTTTATAAAAATAAAAATTAAAATTGAAAAAAAAATAAAAAATAAATATTTAATTTTACTCATTAACTATCTCTCTTTATAAAAGTTGTAATAAAAAATTAAAATATAAAATTATTAAAAAAACATATTCTATGTTAAAAATATATATACAAGTTAAAAATTTCTAGATATCATAATTTTTTATTAAGGTATTTTTGTCTAAAAATAACGAGGAGACATTTTTTTATGAATAAGTTTATGTTTTTGTTCATGCTTTTAGGCTTAGCTTTATTTTCTGGATGTAATTGGACTTCAACAGAAAAAAAAGAAGCTACACCTGCTCAAGAAGTTCCAGTTCAACCTGTAACTGAGGAAGCAACTGAATCCGAAGCCGGTGAAGTAACAGAAGAAGCAAAGACTGTTGCATCAGGTCAAGTTACAAAAATTAAAAATGAAGAAGTTTTCAATAAATTTTTTGATATGGACAAACCTTTAATTGTAAAATTTAAAGCAAAAGGCTGTGTTGCTTGCAAAGAAATGAATTCAATATTCAAAAAAATGGCATCACAACATACTGATATGAATTTTGTTACAATTGATGTAAATAAAGATGGTTTAAAATCAATTGTAGAAAAATATGAAATCAAAGGTACACCATCTTTTGTATTTATTAAAACACAAGGTGTAAAAGAAACAGCTGTTGGAAAAATTAGCGAAGAAGATTTTGCTAAAAAACTTGATGAAAATTTTAAAGAATAAATAATAAAAATTTATTCTTTAGTAAAATAGGGCCTTTTAAAAAGGCCCTATTTTTGTTTCAAACACCCATTATTTGAAATAACAATAAAATAGACAATATAAATAAAAAAATTCCCAAAAATATTTTTATTTTATTCCCCTTATTTGTAGAAAAATAAAAAAGCGAAGCAACTAAAAGCAAAATAGAATAAAATTTTAACATTGCTTGAAGACTAATAAACGGCTGCAAAAAATATATGCATACACCCAACAAAACAAATCCAAAAAATTTTTTAACTTCAAGCATCCATAGTCCGGCTCTTGGTAATAAAAAAATTGTGGTAGAAAAAGTACCAATCACTATTAATAACAACCCCATTCCCAAAGCAAAAAGAAATAAAGCTAGAAAACCTAAAATAGGGTTTGCTGTTTTGGCAACAAAACCTAAAATTACTGCTAACGCCGGAGTAAGGCATGGTGATGCTATAGTTCCTGATACCAAACCAAAAATAAAACTATAAAATAAAGATCCTCGAACATTTATATTTTTACTTTTTAGCATAAATGCAGGCATATAAATTTCATAAAAGCCAAACATTGAAAATGCCAGATATAAAAAAAGTAGAATAACACCAGCAACAATCCATGGATTTGCAAGCCATTGCCCAAAAATAATAGAAGTTGTTGCAACTATATAACCCAAAACGGCATAAATTGATGCTATGCCTAAGACATAAAATAATGAAAGTAAAAAATTGCGTAACAAACTACTTGATGCTTGAGATTGCAAAATACCAATTGTTATTGGAATCATTGGATAAATGCATGGCGTAAAGCTTGCTAAAATTCCAGAAAAAAAAGCAAAGAATAATAATTGATAAGTTCCCATAATTTCCCCCTTTAATAAAATTTTTTTAGACGCCCTTTATTAAAAATAATTTAAAATAGATAAAAAATTCAAGTTTTATATTTTTATTGCTGAAATAAAATTTTTTTTAAACCTGTTGGATCAACCCTTTCAACTTTTTCAACCTCCGCATGGAAAGGTGTCTTATCTAAAGAATAAAGCAAAGACTTACAAGACTGTTTTTTAAAAACAGCCTCATCTATATCATTTTTTAAAATTATTTTAGGTAATTTAATGAAATTTTTGGCTAAACTGATTTCCCTTTTCCAAATTTCTAGATCAGCAATATATTTGGGATTAATTTGAACAATAAGGCAATTTTCGGGCACAACAACATGTTTTTTTTCTAAATCTGTTCTATGTTTTTTTTCCCAAACTTCTTCCCCCTTTTCATTAGTTCCAGTTTTTTTAAAAGAATAATAAAGACATGGCTTTTCTGATTCAACTGTCAAATTTTCAATAGTATTAATGCTATCAAAATTTTGTTTAAAATTTTTGCAAATTATTACATTATATTCGTCAATACGTTTTTCTTGTCCTGGAAATGAAAAAAAACCATGTTCATTATTTTTTGTCGTTTGACCATCAAAAAATATTCTAAATTCTGGTACTTTGCTCCAATCCGGATTTACTTCTATTAAACCCTTGAAAGTAAAATTTTTATGATTAAAAATTACAGGTCTTTGCATTTCTTGGCAATTTAAGAAATTTAGATTAAAAAACACACTAATTATAATAAAAAATATTTTTTTAAAATGATTTTTGTTATATTTCATAAAACTACCCTAAAATTAGTCTAAATTAAAAAAACAATATAAAATTTAAGTTATTTTAACATAAATTATTTATATAATATAAATATACCTAAAAAGTTTAATTTTAAAAATTAAGTTTAGTTTATGAAAATTATTGCAACAAATAAAAAAGCCTTACACGATTATGAAATTAAAGAAAAGTTTGAAGCTGGCATAGTTTTGACTGGTGATGAAGTCAAATCTTTAAGAGCAAAACAAGTTTCTTTAAACGAGGCTTTTGCAACTATCCATGCTGGCGAAATAAATTTAATTAATTGCCATATTGCACCATATTCTCATTCTTTTTCTAAAGAAGATAAATCAAGAAGAACCAGGCAACTTTTATTACATAAAAAAGAAATTAATCGCTTAATTGGGGATATTTCTAAAAAGGGCTTAACTCTGATCCCATTAAAAATTTATTTTAATGATCGAGGTTTTGTAAAACTCGAACTTGGTTTAGCTAAACACAAAAAGGCAGAAAGCAAAAAGAAAGAATTAAAAGAAAAAGATATTAAGCGTCAGGCAGAACGAGAAATGAAAACCAAATTCAAAATTAAATAATTTTATTAATCATGATTATTGGTAGCAAAATTTTTCACAAAAAATCATGTTACAATTCTATAGAATGGGCAAAAGAAAATATAGAAATTGCCGCAGATGGTTCAATATTTCTCGCAGATATTCATGAATATACTCATGGCAGACAAGATCGAATTTGGCAAAGTGATCTTGAACAAATTAAAGTTTCTATTTTATTAAAACCTGAAATTTTGTCTTCGTACCCAGAACAAATTTTAAGCACTTTAAATATGGCTCTAACTCTTAGTATTTTTGATACCCTAAAAAACTATAATTTAGAATTAAATAAAATCGAATTAAAATGGCCCAACGATTTTATGTATCAAAATAAAAAAATTGGGGGAGTATTATTTAATCTTGTCTGGCAAGAAACTTATCCTAAAGCCATAATTTTTTCTTTTGCAATTAACGTTAATAATACTTTTACTAAATCAAACGAACTTTATAATATTGCAACAAGCTTGAAACAGATTTTAAACAAAGATATAAATAAACAAGCTTTGTTTACTAATTTAATAAAAAATATAGATAAATATTATCAAAAATGGCTAAATCTAGAATTTGATAATATTTATAATCTATGGTCAAAGAATCAAAATTATATAGGCAAAAAAATAAAAATACATAATTTTGATAAAACTATTTCTTATGGTCTATTTAAAGACGTTTTACAAAACGGCGATATGGTTTTTGTAGATGATCAAAATAATCAAGAAAAAATTATCTCTTTCTATGTTATTGAACAAATAGATTTCTGAATAAATTATTTAATAAAAAATAAGACCTGATTTTTTCAACTTCAGGTCTTATTTTTTAATTAAGATCTTTAAAAAATAAAATGCATAAAATTAAATAATTAATGCTTTTTATTTTTTTTCATAATTATCATCTTCACCTTCTTCGTAATCATCTTCACCTTCTTCGTAATCATCTTCATCATAATCATAATCATCATCTTCATCATCATAATCTTCTTCTTCGTCTTCGTCATATTTACCAAATAGAAGATTCAATTTTTCTTCAAGAAATAATTCTTGTTCATCAAACAAAACATCCATTAACATAAATAAACCTTTCTTATAAAAATAAACAAAAATTTAACTTTAAAGACCTTTATATTTCATAAATATTTTAAAAATATACTATTTCTAATTTATTTTACAACAAAATTAACTAATCTATTTGGTACAAAAATAATTTTTATAATTTTTTTATTCTCTAGCCATTTTTCTACAGCATTTTTTGCTATAGGTTCAACTTCATTTTGAGAGCTTCCAGGTTTTACTAAAATTGTATTTCTAAGTTTACCATTAACTTGAATAGCAATTTCTATTTCATCAACTTGCGCTAATTTTGGATCAAAAAAAGGCCAAGAACAATTTTCAAGTTGCTTATTTAAAATTTTTTCTAACAATTCGCTTGCAAAATGTGGCACCATTACAGATAAAGATATTAAAAATTGCTCAAGAGTATTTTTATCCAGCATTAATTCTTTATTAGAACTTAGATCATTAAAATATTCCATTATTGCGGAAACGGCAGTATTTGTTTTGAAATGCTCTATTCTTTCTTGATAATCTTTTAAAAATAAATGGAATCTTTTTGAACCTTTTTCTGATATTTTTTGAACAAAATTTTCGCTATCAACTAAAAAATTCCAAAGTCTATTTAAAAAATTTTTCACACCCTTTATAGAATCTGTTTGCCATTCACAATCAAGTTCTGGTGGTCCCATAAAAAGTATATACATTCTCAGAGCATCTGAACCGTAATCTTTCACAACATCATCTGGATTTACAACATTACCTTTGGATTTTGACATTTTTTCTACACGGCCAGTTTTATCTGACTTCATGCAAACCATTCCCTGATTAAACAGCTTTGTAAATGGCTCATCAAAAGGTAAATACCCCAAATCATACAAAACTTTTACATAAAATCGTGCATATAATAAATGCAAAATAGCATGCTCTATTCCACCAACATAAAGATCTACAGGAAGCCAATAATTCATGTCTTCTTGAGAAAAGGGTTTATCCTGCAATTTTGGATTTGGATAACGTAAAAAATACCAACAAGATCCTGCCCATTGAGGCATTGTATTTGTTTCTCTTTTTGCATACCCTCCGCATTTTGGACAAGTTGTATTTACCCAATCTTTTATTGCAGCTAATGGTGATTCACCAGTTCCTGTTGGCTGATAATTTTCAACATCTGGCAATAAAACAGGTAAATCTTTTTCTGGTACTGTTACAACGCCACATTTATCACAGTGCACAATAGGAATTGGCTCACCCCAATATCTTTGTCTAGAAAAAACCCAGTCTCTTAATTTATAACAAATTTCTCTTTTTACTTTTCCTATCTTTTCTAAAAATTCTACTATTTTTTTTGTACCTTCAATTTTGGCATCTAAACCATCAAATTCACCTGAATTAATCAAAACACCATCTTCTTCTATAGCACAAACAAGATTATTATTTTCATCATAATAATTTTTAACTTGTTCAATTGGTTTTATAATTTGTTTTATTTCAAGATTAAATTTTTTAGCAAAATCAAAATCTCTTTGATCATGAGCAGGAACAGCCATTATTATTCCTGTTCCATAATTTTTTAAAACATAACTTGAAAGATATATTGGAATTTTTTGATTATTAACAGGATTAATTGCATAAGAACCAGTAAAAACTCCTGTTTTTTCTTTTATATCAGAAGTTCTATCAAACTCAGATAAAAGCTCTACTTCTTTTTGGTAATTTTTTACAACATTTAATTGTTTTTTATCTGTTATTTTTTCAACTAAATCATGATCAGGAGCCATAACTATAAAAGTTGCTCCAAAAATTGTGTCTGGTCTTGTAGTAAACACTTGTAAATCTATATTTTTATCCGTCTGAAAATTAATTTGCGCACCTAAACTTTTACCTATCCAATTTTTTTGCATCAATTTAACTTTTTCAGGCCAATCTATTTTATTAAGACCATCCAAAAGTTTTTCTGCATATTCAGTTATTTTTAACACCCATTGTCTAATATTTTTCTGCGTTACCTGAGTTGAACATCTTTCGCATTTTCCACTAATAACTTCTTCATTTGCAAGACCAGTTTTACAAGATGGACACCAATTTATTGGCATATTGGCTTGATAAGCCAACCCTTTGTTATACATTTGTAAAAATATCCATTGTGTCCATTTATAATATTCAGGATCAGTTGTATTTACTTCTTTTGTCCAATCATAAATAGCACCGGTTTGTTTTAATTGTTTTTTAAAATTTGCAACATTATCCTGAGTACTTTTTTTAGGATGAATTCCCTGTTTTATTGCATAATTTTCAGCAGGCAAACCAAAGGCATCCCAACCCATAGGATGTAAAAC